>Ga0172371_10000566_pt1 | contig 57761 bp, 53 predicted proteins | sample Lak12m_FD_114543 | JGI IMG/M metagenome (GOLD analysis project Ga0172371, IMG submission 114543) | Freshwater microbial communities from Kabuno Bay, South-Kivu, Congo - kab_022012_12m | ecosystem: Environmental > Aquatic > Freshwater > Lake | place: Democratic Republic of the Congo: South-Kivu... | reverse complement strand
CAACATTATGGCCTGTGTCTTGAAACACAGCACTTTCCCGACTCACCTAACCAGTCCGGATTTCCCAATACTATACTAAAGCCGGAAGATACCTACCAAGAGATTACCGTTTATAAGTTTGGGGTGGAGCAATAAGGTATGAGAGTAAGAGGGTACGAGAGTAAGAGGGTGTGAAGTATTGAAAGAATACTTGCAACTCCTCCCGACAGCTATCGGGACTGTCAACTGCTGACGGACCGGACCCCATCCGATACCTCTGCAACATAAAAATCAGCGGCTAATCCGGTTTTTTCAAAATATCTTTTTCCGGCCACCTCAATAAACATATCCAGCGTTTCATTTCTGACCAGTGTGACGGTGCATCCACCAAAACCGGCACCGGTCATTCTTGAGCCTATCACCCCCCGGATCTTTTGAGCCTCCTCAACCATGGTATCCAGCTCAATGCCGGTCACTTCATAATTATCCCTTAACGATTCATGGGAAGCGTTCATCAGGGCTCCAAACTCCAGGATCTTATTATTCCATAAACAGGACACTGAGTTAAGAACACGCTGGTTTTCAGATATGACATGCCGGGCCCTGCGGCGGATGACTTCATCAGGAATCTGATCCTGCACTTTGTAAAATTGCATGAAACTGATCTCGCCAAGCTGGCTGATGTCAAAGAAATCGTTGAGGTAAGTGACGGCCAGCCTGCATTCTTCCACCCGTTCATTGTATTTGGAATCGACCAGTCCGCGTTGCTTGTTCGTGTTCGCAATGACCATAGAAATTCCGTCAATCTGAACCGGAACCATTTTGTATTCCAGTGTCCTGCAATTCAGAAAAATAGCATGAGACTTCTCCCCCATCCCAACAGCAAACTGGTCCATGATCCCGCAACTAACTCCCACAAATTTATTTTCGGCATGCTGGGACATTTTTATCAATTCAATCATGGAGAATCCGGCGCCGGCAATTTCATTCAGAGCAAATGCCGTTACCATCTCGATAGAGGCAGACGACGACAACCCCGCACTGTTCGGAATATCTCCTGAGAATAATAACTCCATCCCTGTTATCGGCACTTTTCGCCGGACGAACTGTTCAATGACTCCCACCGGATAATTGACCCAGTGGTTTTCTATCCTGTGATACGATTCTGACAGTGGAATTTCTGCCTTAATCCCGGTATTCGTAGAAACCAGTCTGATAACAGGTTCGTCTGTAGCCCTGATGATCAAATAGGTTCCATACTGCAGGGCGCACGGCAGAACAAAACCTCCGTTATAATCCGTATGTTCACCAATCAGGTTCACGCGGCCGGGAGCAAAATATATCCGGGGTTGAAATTCAGGTCTCCCATATTCCTGAAAGAAAAGTCTGAGAAGAGATTGAGATGTCATTCTGTTCATATTATTAGCCGAAATTAAGTAAAAGTAGGATGAATCAATTAATTTTGCCCCGGGTTTCAAAACTTTCTTTCATGAAAAAAATACAGATTCAATCCATTGCAAATTTGTGGTTTTTTATTCTTCTGGTTACAGGAAGTCTTACACTTCCCGCCCAGGATGAAGTGAACATCATATCTTTAAACGGCACCTGGCAACTGAGACAACAGGGCTCAAAAAAAGTCTACAATGCTGTTGTTCCGGGAGTTGTCCAGGTTGACCTGTTTCAAAACAATGTCATCCCTGATCCGTTCTTTGGCGGAAATGAACAAAGACTTCAATGGATTTCGGATACCGGTTGGGTCTATGAAAAATATTTTGAACTTGATAAGAACTTCTTTGCTTATCGCAACATACAACTGGTTTGTGAAGGGCTTGACACATACGCAAACGTTTATATCAACGATTCCCTGGTACTCACTGCTGACAATATGTTTAAAACCTGGTATTCCTATCCGAAAAAACACCTCAGGATAGGGTATAACAAGATCAGAGTGGAGTTTCCATCCATTACAAAGTTGAATAAGGCCTTTTATGAGAACCTACCATACAAACTACCGGGTGATGAAAGGTCAGTTTGCAGAAAAGCCGCATATCAATTTGGATGGGATTGGAGTCCCCGTATGATAACAACAGGCATCTGGCGTCCTATTTACATCAGATACTGGAGATATGTGGATGTGCTGGGTGTAAACTACATTCAGAAAAGCCTTACTGATACGCTGGCAAGGATGTCTGCTTCGTTTGTTATCAACAGCACATTGACAGATACAGCTATATTTAAATTAATGCTGGATTCAACGGTATTTTTTGAAGGCCGCGAACTCCTTACCAAAGGCGTCAACGCTATCCGTATCGATTTCGACATGACCAACCCGCAGCGTTGGTGGCCAAATGGAATGGGAGCCCATACCCGTTATAACCTGGGTTACCAGGTGTGGTTTGCAGAGCGCAAAGAAGCTGAAGGCCATCAAAAAATAGGACTTCGAACTGTAGAACTTGTTCAGGACAAGGATTCTATTGGAAAGTCATTCTATCTGAAAGTGAACGACGTACCTGTGTTCGTTCGGGGAGCTAATTATGTCCCAATGGATAATTTCCCTTCAAGAGTTATTGACTCAATGTACATTGCCCTGATAAAAGATGTGGATGCGTCCAATATAAATATGTTAAGAGTTTGGGGAGGAGGCATTTACGAAAATGACCTGTTCTATGACCTCTGTGATGATAAGGGGATACTTATCTGGCAGGATTTCATGTTCGCCAACCAGATGTTTCCCGAGGATGAAAAATTTTTTAAGAATGTGCAGGATGAGGTGATCCAAACCATTGTGAGGCTACGCCGGCATCCAGCCATTGTACTCTGGTGCGGGAACAACGAGATTGAAGAAGGATGGTACAACTGGGGCTGGGTCAAAGATTATGGTTACAGTAAAACCGATTCGTCTAAGATTTACCGGAATTACCGGAAGATTTTCAAAGAATTTATTTCATATGCTGTTTCCCGCTACGACACACTCCGTCCATATGTCAGCAGTAGCCCGATGCATGGCTGGGGACGGGATGAAAGCCTGAAAGAGGGTGACCTTCACTATTGGGGAGTTTGGTGGGGTAAAGAACCTTTCGACATCTATAATGAAAAAGTCGGACGTTTCGTATCAGAATATGGATTCCAGGGTTTCCCTGATTACAGTACCATAGAAAAGTTTACTCCTCCCAATGAACGGAAACTGGGGTCCAATGTTATGAAAGCACACCAGAAACACCCGGTCGGATATGAAACCATTGATGAATACATGAGACGGGATTTCAATGTTCCGTCAGACTTTGAAATGTACGGGTATGTCAGCCAGCTGTTGCAGGCCGATGGGCTCAAAACTGCCGTCGAAGCGCACAGACGTGCAAAACCTGCATGTATGGGTACGATGTATTGGCAACTCAACGATTCGTGGCCCGTTATATCCTGGTCGACCCGAGATTATTACGGAAAGAAGAAAGCATCTTTTTACGCTACGAGCAGAGTCTACCGCGACTTTTTTGTTTTGCCGGAAATGAAAGGCGATACATTGAAAGTATATGCTACGTTTGACGAACCTGAAGATCAACAAGCAAATCTTTGGGTAGTTGTGGCAGATTTTAATGGAAAGGTTCTCTGGCAGGAAGAGAAACCATACAACTTCTCTGCCTCACGTACGGAGGTTGTCCTGGACACCAATTTAGCAGGGTATCTTAGCGGGGTCGACAAATCCAGGTTATTCATTTATGCGCAAATCAAAAACATCCTTGGGGTAAGGGCCGCGAATATTCGCTACTTTGTCCCGCCCAAAGAGATGAAGCTTGAAAAGGCTCCTATTGAAATTAAGGCACAAAAGACTTCAACAGGTTATCTGATCAACCTGTATACAACGAAACTTGCTAAAGGAGTGTTTCTCAACACACCGGTTAAAGGAGATTTCAGCGATAATTATTTCGATCTAATGCCCTTTGAAGAGAAACAAGTCCAATTCCTCACGGATGAAAAAGTGGATTTCTTCCAGGATTCTATCAAGTTGATCTCCCTGGTTGACGCCTATGACAAGGAGTGAAGGAGTGAATTAGTGAAATGATAAGATGGGGCGAAAAAAACTTTTTATAGTACTGATGATCAGCCTGATAGTTGGTTCAGGCAGCTTCGGACAAAAACAGGTAGAACTGACTGATCATGTGGATCCGTTCATTGGGACCGGTGGTCATGGACATACTTATCCCGGAGCAAGTTACCCGTTCGGAATGATCCAGGTAAGCCCTGACACCCGGTTGGAGGGATGGGATGGTTGTTCTGCATATCACGCATCAGATGATACGATATATGGCTTTAGCCATACCCATTTAAGTGGCACTGGCTGTTCCGATTATGGAGATATCCTGATTATGCCTGTTACAGGAATTATTAATTTATCCGGTTATGGGTACAAGTCTCCCTTCAGTAACATATCTGAAAAAGCCTCACCCGGGTACTATGGAGTTGAGTTATCCAACTATTCCATTCGGGCTGAACTTACAGCAACAAAGCGATCAGGATTTCACCGTTTTACATACCCTCAAACGGTGGATCCAGGCATCGTCATTGACCTGAAACACAGGGATAAGGTGCTTGATTCTGAAATACATTTTGTCAACGACCGGGAAATAGAAGGTTACCGGTTTTCATCTGCCTGGGCAAAAGAACAACGCCTGTATTTCGTCATCCGGTTCTCAAAGCCATTCAAAGAAGGTACAATTGAATCAGACGGCAACCCATTGAATGCAGCTACTGAGGCGCAGGGAGAGGATCTCAGGGCTTATCTTAGATTCCAGCCTTTCAAACTTAATGAAGAACTTCTTGTCAAGATCGGGATATCAGCTGTGAGTATTGAAGGGGCCCGTAAGAACCTCGACGAGGAGAATCCCGGCTGGAATTTTGACGGAGTGCTGGAAGCCTGCAGAATGGCCTGGTCCAGGGAGTTAGGGAAGATTACAGTTTCGGGAGGAAGCTCCTATGATCAGACAGTTTTTTATTCCGCATTATACCATACGATGTTAAGCCCGAACCTATACATGGATGTCGATGGAAAATATCTTGGACGGGATCTTAAAACTCATGAGGTCGACGATTTTGATTACTACACAGTCTTTTCCCTGTGGGATACCTACAGGGCGTTGCATCCACTGCTTACGATCATAGATCAGAAACGGACCAACGACTTCATCCGCACCTTTCTCCGTCAATATGAAGAAGGAGGGCTTTTACCTGTATGGGAGCTGTCTTCCAATGAGACCTATTGCATGATCGGTTACCATGCTATCCCTGTAATTGCCGATGCTTATCTGAAGGGCATCAAAGATTTTGATTCCGGGCTTGCTTTCGAAGCCATGAAAACAAGTGCGGAGGAGGATCATTTTGGGTTAAAATATTACAAAAGCCAGGGATTTATTCCTGGGGACATGGAGGGAGAGTCTGTTTCGAAAACCCTTGAGTATGCTTATGATGACTGGTGTATCGCCATGATGGCAGACGAGATGGGAAAAGAGGCTGAATATGTTGAGTATATCAAAAGGGCCCAGAACTATAAGAACATGTATGACCCAACGACAGGCTTTATGAGGGCAAAATTAAATAACCGGTGGTTTTACCCTTTTGATCCCTATGAGGTTAATTTCAACTATACAGAAGCCAACGCATGGCAATACAGTTTTTGTGTGGCTCAGGATATTGACGGTCTGATCGGATTAATGGGCGGAAAGGATGCTTTTACCGGGAAACTGGATAAACTTTTTTCTGCCAGAACAGAGACAACCGGACGTGACCAGGCCGATATCACCGGTTTAATCGGACAATATGCCCATGGAAATGAACCGAGCCACCATATGTCTTACCTCTATGATTTTGTCGGACAACCATGGAAGACGCAGGAGTTGGTTCATGCAATTATGAATGACTTCTATACTGATCAGCGCGATGGACTTTGCGGCAATGAAGACTGTGGCCAGATGTCGGCCTGGTATGTTTTCTCCGCTTTGGGATTCTATCCTGTAACTCCCTGCTCTGGCTTCTATGCCGTTGGAACTCCCAGGTTCCCATATGCCAGAATAGAACTCGAGAACGGCAAAACATTCACGATTACTGCCCGTAATCTCAATGCCACTAATTTTTATATCCAATCCTGTACGCTCAATGGCATCAATCATCAAACTTCAGTCATCAGGCATCAGGAGATTATGGATGGAGGAGAATTGGTTTTTGAGATGGGAAACAAACCAAATAACACATGGGGAATATCTTCAGTCGATTCTGATTCTAACATACCAAGTCAGTCAGATCCTCAAAGGGATCAAAGAGCAGGGATCAGGGAGCATCTTATTCAACCCGTGCCTTTTGTCGAAACCGGGCAGGCAACTTTTTTCGACTCTACAACAATTACCCTCTCCTCTTCTGATCCAGAGGCAGGAATCTTTTACACAACTTTAAGGGATGGGGCACAAGGCATAAGGCATGAGAAAGCCTTTTACCAGGATCCGGGATCCGGGATCAAGGATCTGTACTCAGGTCCTTTCACCATTCACGAGACAACGACCATTCTGGCTTTTGCACAAAAAAAGGATGGTGAGCCAAGTTCCCTTATAGAATCCGTGTTTCAGAAAATCCCACAACACCGGAAGATCACACTGAATACAAGGTATGCTTCCCAGTATTCGGCTGGTGGAGATATTGCACTGATCGACTTCAAAAAAGGGGGAGAAAATTTCAAGACCGGCGTATGGCAGGGATATGAAGGTGTAAACCTGGATGCAATCGTAGATCTGGGTGATATACAGGAAGTTAATAGAATTTCGGCCGGTTTTCTCCAGGATGTGGGATCATGGATATTTTTCCCTGAAGAGGTCACCTTTTTTGTCTCTTCTGATGGGCAAACCTTCTCCCCTTGCGGAAGCTCAGTTCCTGAATATTCCCAGAAAGGCCATGCTCCGGGGATCCTTGAGCAATCGACCAATGTTGTCCCTCCCCGCGAAGCCCGTTATGTTAGGGTGACTGCTAAAAATCCGGGAGTGTGTCCTGACTGGCATCCGGGAGCCGGCAAACCCTGCTGGATCTTCACGGACGAGATAAGCATAAATTAACAACCTGGAATACAAATACTTATAACCTGAACCTTCATGCCTTTATCCGGAAAAGTAAGGTCTGACATGCTTCTGCTGTTTGCTGCAGCGATCTGGGGTTTTGCGTTTGTTGCTCAGCGTGTGGGGTTGGACTATGTGGGACCATTTACTTTTTCGGCAGTAAGGTTTGGCCTGGGAACCATTGTTCTTATCCCTTTTCTTCTGTTTCGCAGACACCAGGTCTATAACAGGAAGATACCTCTGAAGAGGGAGCGCAGAAATATCATTCTGCTTCAGGTCCTGCTTGGTTTGCTGGTATTTGGCGGTATCTCCTTCCAGCAGTACGGACTTATTTACACCACCGCCGGGAATGCCGGATTTATCACCGGATTGTATGTGGTATTCGTACCTGTTGCAGGACTTTTTATTGGCCAGAAGAACCATTATACAATATGGATTGGGATCTTGCTTGCCCTGGCAGGACTCTATTTTTTAAGCGTAAGGGAAGGTTTTACCATTAATTTCGGGGATTCCCTTGTATTCATATGTGCCCTGATCTGGACAGCCCATGTACTTGTTGTTGGGAATGTTGCTCCGCGAACTGACCCGATCAGGACTGCGATGATACAATTTGCGATTTGTTCTTTGTTGAGTTGGATCGTTGCCATCGGTTTTGAAGAGATCAGCCTGATGCCAATTCTCGCAGCGATCTGGCCCATCCTTTATGGTGGGGTCATGTCGGTAGGTATTGGCTATACATTGCAAGTGTTCGCTCAACAGAAAGCCCACCCGGCATATGCTTCAATCATCCTGAGTCTCGAATCGGTTTTTGCCGTTCTTGGGGGGTGGTTGATCCTTGGAGAAACCGTAACCGGGAAAATCCTTTTGGGATGCTGTCTGATGCTGGCAGGGATGATCGTCGCGCAGGTAAAAGGATTTACAAATCCCGATTGATTATTCACATAACATTTATTTATTATGGGATTTAAGAATGCTTTGCATTTCCACTCCCGTATGTTGAATTTATCTGGTTTTTACGATTCCAGTAACTGATTTCATCGCCCCTACCGTTAGTTGTATATAATAATATCCTGCCGGGAGTTCCCTAGTGTCAACTTGTACGGTATGAATTCCTGTTATCTCTGAATCATTGACCAGAGTGGTAACAACTTGTCCGTACAGATTTATCACTACCAGGTTAACGGCTCCTTCAGCAGGGACAAAATAACGGATAGTGGTTTTGGTGGAGACAGGATTAGGAAACACGGAGAGTGCCATGGATTTCCCGTTTGTTGTGGTTCTGTCAAATCCCAGATAAGTTGGGGTAATATGGCTATAGTATACATCCTGTTCTCCGTTAAAGGTATTTGCCCAGGCGAGGTGAACTCCTTCGTTGTCTGATCTCATATCAAAATAATCGCCCATCTTTTCCTGGTTCGGCCAGCCTATATGTGGATCAAATAATTCAGAAAGCCGTTCATTTGGGAACCAATTTTCTCCATGGTCGATAGAATATGAATAATAGAGGGCAGAAAAGTAAGATCCGGCCGGAGCGTCGCGGTTATCGAGCCAGACCACATCTATCCTGCCGTCCGGAGCTACGGACATCGTACCGAACCACTGGTAATGATTAGTTTCAGGATCGTCATTGATCCGAACCGGTATCAAACTCCAGGTCTGACCTCCATCAGTACTTTTAGAAAACATCACATCTGCGGGGTCTCCCACCAACGGTCTTGCAACAGAAGCAATCACATAGACATTCCCATGCCCCGGCCCGTTTGAAATATCAACGCCAATGTTTGCCTGGCCTAACAATCCTGCCGGATTTACAGCGGTTTGGACATCGAGATGTCCATCCAGATAAACCTGCTCTGCCAGGTCCCAGCCAACAGCAGAGGCAGGGTTCTGGGCTGAGGAAGACATTGAAACCACTACCCCTTCACCTTCTCCTGCCCCTACGGTAAACAATTCTCCATCGGGTCCCACTGCCATTGTCCCCCAATAAGGGAAACCCTGAACTTCAACACAATTCTGATAGAAATTACCGCCATCGGTTGAACGCGTAAAAAATCCCGGATAACAGGACGAGTAAAAGGAAGTCCAGAAAGAGTATATGTTTCCTTTTCCAATACCTTCCCCGCGATCGATCACCATCCATTGCTTGTCACCGCCCCTCGCTTCAACTCCGGCATCCCAGTCAGATCCTCCATCACTACTCCTGAATACCTTGCAAGTATAGGCAAAACCATCAGAGGTCAGACTGTTGTAGTAAATCATACCACCGGCATCTGCATCCAGTACTGGATCAGACCGGAACACCCCTTGATCAATCACACCTGGGAATGTCCACGACTGGCCACCATCTGTCGTATAACCGTATCCAGCCTGCCTGAAGTTGCTGTTGACGTTATCAAACTGACGCCATCCAATGACCATGTTGTCAGGGTTTACCGGATCAATGCCGATGGAAGGCTCATTTGCAGCGTCATCGGGTATATTGAAACCATTTTCATCTACATTGACCTGGATGGTGAAAATGGATGAAGTCACCGACTTGTAACCTTTTACCGGAGTCCCGGAAGGTATTGCAGGAGCCAGGTACGGATCATCCGGAATTTCATGCTGCAATATAGGATTGTTTTTCCTGGTGTTCAGATCCTGGGTGAATGAAAAAGGCGTGCAGGTCAGGATTACAAGCACAAGTAGAAAAAATTTGTATGGCCTGGTTGGCATAGGCTGGATTTTTTACAAAAGTAACTGTTTGTTGGCTCGACTTATAATATTTAATACATGAAGAGCCGCTAAGGTTGCATTTCATACAGATAAGATCGACGAAAGTCGTTAATTTTGCTTCAAAATATCAATTTGTGATGAAGAATATTTTTGCAATCTTGCTTGTGCTAGTCGTAAACTTCATTTCAGCGCAGGAAATTTCAATCACTCCTGCCGTTGATGCGGCCGCTTTGACGGAACGAGATCTAAAAAACAATCCGGTCAGCTTCGATAGGTTTTTTACAAATAAAACACTCCGTATCGATTACCTTCTGGCAGGTAACGACAGGGAAACGACGGTCTTCCTTTGGCAACTCAAGGAGGAGCCTTTCTGGGGTGGGCCCCTCAACAACCTCATCGATCCGTGGAATACGGGAAATTACAGGTATTCTCTGTATGATTCAGCATCCGGGCAGCTTATATTCAGAAAAGGATATTCATCCCTCTTTGAAGAGTTCCAGGGAACAACAGAAGCCAAAGAGATACGGCGGGCGTATCCGATGACAGCAACAATGCCGTACCCTGTTGTGACTGTGAGATTTGAGATTGATCACCGGGTATTTGTATCAGGAGAATTTGAACCTATATTTTCTTTGAATGTCAATCCTGGTAATTATTTTATCGTACATGAACCGATAAACATATGTCACGTTACACTGATCGGAGAACAAGGCGACCCGTCACGGCAACTCGACATAGCCTTCCTTGCTGAAGGGTACACAATGGAAGAGATGCCAAAGTTTGTTGAAGATGCACGGAGGTTCAGTGATTATTTTCTATCTGTGGAACCATTCTCTGAATACAAGGACAGGCTCTCTTTTTGGGCGGTTGAGTCCCCCTCGGCTGGTTCAGGTGTTGATATTCCCGGAAAACGGGAATATGTCAATACAGGATTTAACAGCAGTTTTTACACATTCGATAGTGATAGGTACCTGACCACACCAGATACCTGGAGTATGCGGGATGCGGCGGCGAATGCACCGTACGACCAGATCATTATCCTGAACAACAGTATGAAGTACGGGGGTGGTGGCTTTTACAACCACTATTGTCAGAGTACGGTTGACAATGAGGTTAGCGTGATCGTGGCGATACATGAGTTCGGACACTCGTTTGGCGGCCTGGCAGACGAATATGTGGGCGGGGTAAATTACGATGGATTTTATAACCTCCATCTTGAGCCCTGGGAGCCCAATATCACCACCAATACTGACTTTGGATCCAAATGGGTAAACATGATAGCTGACGGAGTACCAGTGCCAACACCAAGAGACTCGACATACAGAAATGTAGTTGGCATGTTTGAGGGTGGAGGATATATGGCAAAAGGGATCTTTAGTCCGGTGATGAGTTGCAGGATGAAAGAAAACGATGCCAAAGGATTTTGTCCTATTTGCCAGGATGCTCTCCGTAAAAAGATTCTATTTTATTGTGACTAAAGGGATTGTATTTGATATCAAACGGTTTGCCGTTCATGATGGGCCAGGGATACGTACCACGGTTTTTTTCAAGGGGTGCCCCCTCTCCTGCTGGTGGTGTCACAACCCGGAGAGCAGGGATGAAAACCCTCAAAAAACGGTTAAGCATATTGGTCTTGGAGGTAAATTATTTGAGAAAGAGGAGGTAACCGGCTATGAAGCCAGCGTGGCAGAAATTGTTGCGCAGGTGGAACGCGACCGGATCTTTTACGAGGAGTCAGGTGGAGGTGTTACACTGTCGGGAGGAGAGCCTCTTCATCAGCCTGAATTCTGTATAGAGTTACTCCAATCGCTCAAAGAAAATGGATATAATACTGCTCTCGATACTACAGGCTATACTTCTGCAGAAGTCATCCGTCAAGTTATGCTTTTCACAGATATCTTCCTGTATGATCTGAAAATCATGAATGATAAAGACCATCTGAAGTATACAGGTGTCTCCAACAAAGGGATACTGGAAAACTTTAACCTGATTGTTGAATCCGGGAAACAGGTTATCGTCCGTTTCCCTGTCATCCCAGGTATAACGGACACCAGTTCTAACACATCCTTAATGATTGCTTTTCTTTCACCATTACACCATTACACCATTTCACCTATTGAAATCCATCTGCTACCCTATCATGAGATTGCAGAAAATAAGTACAAGCGGTTCAATATCAATAATCTAATGCCCTATGACAGCAAACTGAAACCGGTCAAGCTCATAAATCTTAAACATCTGTTCAGCGCTGAAGGGTTCTGTGTAAAAATAGGAGGTTAAGCTTCTTTCAGGCCTTTATGGCAAGGTAAGGGCCATTTTATCCAATTTAAGTGCATTCTCCGGGGCCCCCAATAAATAATAGTTTCTTTCCGGAGTATGCAGGATCAGGGTTCATCATCCTGGAAAGTGTCGCGTGCAATACCGAGTGCTTTATTCAGATATTCCAGGGAAAGCGGATAGTCCAATCTTATAATTTCAAATACGCCCAGGATAGTCAGTCTGTTGTATATCATCATTTTGTTTTGCTGATTCCTGGCTATTGCGAGTGATAAATAAGCGTAAAGGATCATCAGGTTTAACTCCTTCTTTGTATCTGATTGCTCTTCGTAAAAACCTAAAGCCAGGAGTGCGAGCGTGATGGCAAGCGATCCAGGTTGATGACCGTTAACAAAGCAAAAATTCAGCATTGCATGAGCAGATTTGTTATTCTGCAAATCATTGAGTATAAAAATTGAAGATAGTCGGGATCATTTTCATTCGGTCGAGAAAATTGCCAATTTCTTTAAGTTCTGCTCTTAAGAAATCGTGGAAAGAGGCCTTTTCAATATCTTTGCAAATGAAGATAGCAAAATACCGAGGTAGCGAAAGCGGAAAAAATTGACACATTTTACTGAATGACAGACAGAATAGTAAGGCTAAGGAAGCAAAGTCTTGATGCCGTGAGCCGGATCAGTGCCGAAAGAGCATTGCTGGTCACAGAATTTTATCAGAACGAAAAGAACCACAATGTATCGGTCCCTGTGATGCGTGCTCTGGCACTGGAGCATATCCTGAGACACAAATCGATTTGCATCAATGAGGGAGAACTGATCGTTGGGGAGCGTGGGCCAGCCCCAAAGGCCTGCCCAACGTATCCCGAGGTCACTGTACATTCGCCGGAAGATCTTGAGATTCTAAACAGCCGGAAAAAGGTTTCCTTTAAAGTCGATGATGAGACAAAACGAATTTACAGGGAAAAGATCATCCCATTCTGGACCGGAAAGAGTACCCGCGACAGGATCATGAAATCTATGAAACCAGCCTGGTTAGATGCATACAAAGCCGGGATCTTCACGGAGTTTCAGGAGCAGAGGGCGCCAGGACATACTGTTGCGGGCGGTAAAATGTTCAGGAAAGGAATGCTTGATCTGATCCGGGATATCCGAAATGCGAGATCCGTGATCCCGGCTTCTGACTCCGTTCACAAAGACATCGGGGCGCTTGAACGGGACGAGGAACTTAAGGCAATGGAGATAGCGGCCAATGCGATTATCCTATTTGCACAGAGGCATGCAGAAATGCTGGATCTGATGCACCCCACCCCTGGCCCCTCCCCTGACGCTGTGGGAGAAAAGCCCCATTCTGCTGGTTTTGGGATGCAACCGGCAATCGAAAACCGTCAATCGGAGATAGAAGAGCTCTCCCGAATCTGCCGAAAAGTACCTGCTCATGCACCGGAAACCTTTCATGAAGCCCTTCAGCATTATTGGTTCCTGCACCTGGGCGTGATCACTGAGCTCAACCCATGGGATTCTTTTAACCCAGGCAGGCTGGATCAGCATCTATATCCTTTTTACAAGCGGGAAACGGAAGCCGGGACTCTTACAAAAGAACGAGCAAAAGAACTGCTTGAGAGCTTCTGGATCAAATTCAATAACCACCCTGCTCCACCCAAAATCGGGGTTACAGCACTTGAGAGCAATACTTACACTGATTTTTGCCTGATCAACCTGGGAGGAGTTAAATCAGACGGATCTGATGGTGTCAATGAGCTTACTTTTCTCATCCTGGATGTCATCGAAGAGATGCGGCTAGTGCAACCCAGCTCGATGGTCCAGATAAGCAAAGAGAATCCTGACAGCCTGATACAACGAACTTTACAAATAACAAAAACCGGATTCGGGCAACCTTCCTATTTCAATACGGATGCTATTATCCTGGAGTTGACCCGGCAAGGCAAAGAGATTACGGATGCAAGGAACGGAGGAGCCAGCGGATGTGTGGAAGCAGGCGCGTTCGGGACAGAAGCCTATATTCTCTCAGGTTATTTCAACCTTGCAAAGATCCTTGAGATCACGTTGCACAATGGTTTTGATCCACGAACACAAAAGCAGATCGGCCCTGAAACAGGCGATCCTGCCTCATTCCCGACATTTGATGAATTGATGAACGCATACCGTATCCAGCTGAACCACTTCATCGGGATCAAGATCGCCGGCAACAACGCCATTCACCGGATATTCGCAGAGCTGATGCCGGCGCCATTCCTATCCCTGATCATTGACGATTGCGTTGCCAAAGGCCAGGACTACAATGCAGGTGGGGCAAGGTATAACACAACCTATATTCAGGGGGTCGGACTTGGAAGCCTTACCGACTCCCTCACTGCGTTGAGATACCATGTTTTTGACAGGCAAACAATCGCCATGCAAGGCTTTCTAAAGGCAATGGAGACTGATTTCAGGAATTATGATGAGTTTCATTTTGAACTGGTATACAATACTCCCAAGTACGGGAATGATGATGATTACGCTGATGAGCAGGCCATCCGCGTTTTTGAAATGTTTTTTGAAGCCGTGGACGGGAAACCAACTTCCATTGGCGGCATCCACCGTATCAACATGCTGCCAACAACATCACATGTCTACTTCGGGAGCGTTACAGGAGCTCTGCCGGATGGCCGAAAAGCGAAGCAACCACTTTCGGAAGGGATCTCCCCTTTCCAGGGAGCGGATACCAGGGGACCTACGGCTGTCTTGAATTCTGCCGCGAAAATCGATCATATTAGAACAGGAGGCACTTTACTCAATCAGAAGTTCTCGCCTGAATTCTTCGACGGAGAAGAAGCTATAAACAAACTTACAGCCCTGATCAGAAGTTATTTCCGGATTAACGGACACCATATTCAGTTCAATGTTGTATCAGTTGCCACATTGAAGGATGCCCAGAAACATCCTGAGAGATACCGGGACCTCATAGTCCGGGTAGCAGGTTACTCCGACTATTTCAATGACCTGGGAGAAGATCTGCAGAATGAAATCATCAGGAGGACTGAACACTTTTAAAATTACCAGGAAATGCCAACGATTGCCCTGAACCGGGAATAAACCGAGTTTATGAAAAAGATAAAGCGTCTTTCCGTGTTGTTCATTTTTGGAACAATTATTTCCTGCAACAACGGTGATCATTTTATTTCCGACCCTGAATACCGGTCTAAGGTCAGGGAACAATTCAAGAAGCAGGAAGTCCTTGCAAAAAATCGTTACGGTGCCCTGTTTGGCGTCTTTAATCAACGTCTTACGACAAAAGAACATGAAGCCCTTGAATTTCTCTATGCCTACATGTCATTAAACGATCTTGCCGATTACGACGGTGAGTTCTTCCTGAAAAATGTAAGAAGTTCCCTGGCTGCACAGGATTCATTTTCGTGGGGGAAAAAGGTTCCTGAAGAAATATTCCGTCATTTTGTGCTACCCGTAAGGGTTAACAATGAAAATCTCGACTCCTCCAGGTGGGTCTTTTTCGGAGAACTGAAAGACCGGATCAAAGGGATGTCAATGAAAGACGCGGCTTTGGAAGTCAACCATTGGTGTCACGAAAAAGTAACCTACAAGGGAACCGACGGCAGGACATCCTCTCCTTTAGCAACAGTGAAAACGGCTTACGGACGCTGTGGTGAGGAATCAACTTTCACCACTGCCGCTCTCCGGTCGGTCGGGATTCCGGCCCGACAGTGTTATACGCCCCGGTGGGCGCATGGAGACGACAACCATGCATGGGTTGAAGTTTGGATCGACTCAATCTGGCATTACCTGGGAGCCTGCGAGCCGGAACCTGATCTCGACCAGGCCTGGTTCACAGCTCCGGCCAAAAGAGCTATGCTGGTCAATACCAATGTATTTGGAGATTATGAAGGACCAGAGGAGGTGTTGATGAAGGATGAACGATATACCCAGATCAACATTTTACCAAATTATACTAAAACAAAAAGATTGTTTGCAAGGATCCTGGATATCTATCATCAGGCAATTCCCAACGCTGAAGTGGAGTTTCAACTTTATAACTATGCCGAATTCTATCCCCTTTTAAAAACCAAATCCGACATCAAAGGGATGGCTTCCCTTCTAACCGGCTACGGAGATCTGCTTATCTGGGCAACGAAGAATGGTAAATATGGATTTGCCCGTGCCGACGTCAGGTCGATGGATACAGTGAATGTATACCTGGAACTTTCTCCCGGACTGACTGGGGGATTGAATATGGATTTCACGCCACCCGCGCCTCAAATACTGACCGATGATGCGGATGAATCCTCCAGGGAAGCAAACAATGAAAGGCTTAAGTTTGAAGATAAATTGCGTTCGTCTTATGAAGAGACATTCATTGATTCCTCCAAAACCTACAGGCTTGCTGAAACCTTGCAGGTCGATCCGGTTGATTTATGGAAATACCTGAGACTTTCGAGAGGAAACTGGCGGGAAATTGTAAGATTTATCTCTGAAACACCAGATACGCTGAAAGAATACATTCTCCCTCTTCTTTCCTCTATCTCGGAAAAGGACCTGCGCGACATCAACCCGGCTGTCCTGACTGATGCGATATCATCCGGTCTCCAGTCTCCTGCCGGCAACCTACAGTCTTCTGCCCTAAGCAACCTGTCACTAAATTCCGGTTCTGATCTCTTGGTGCCTTGTATTATGAATCCCCGCATCGATAACGAGTTACTGAAACCGTACCATAGTTATTTGAAAACCAAGTTTGAACCGGAGTTTATTGAAAATACTGAGCAAGACCCTGCGGTTCTTGTAAACTGGATAAAAACCAATGTCTCAATTGATGGAAAAGCCAATTACAGCAGGGCGCCATTGACGCCGGTCGGCGTATATGATTTGAAAGCTGCAGATCCTCATTCCAGGGATATCTTTTTTGTTGCAGCGTGCCGAAGCTTCGGGATCCCTGCAAGGCTGGAACCTGCCACAAAAATCCCTCAGTACTTTCAAAACGATCAGTGGACCGATGTCTATTTCGAGGAACCTCCGGCAGAACCTGAACGCAATGCTGTCTTCACCCTGCAAAATGATCCTGAAAATAACCTGGATCCGGAATATTACATCCATTATACCGTCGAACAGTTCAAATCCGGGTTTTTCAGGACACTCGATTATGAAAACAGTGACCTGGTAACTGAATTTCCGGTCACACTGGTTCTTGTACCTGGTTCCTATATGGTAGTTACAGGACAACGGTTAAGTGACGGGACAGTCCTAGCCCGTTTGGTTCAGATCTGGCTGGATGGCGATAAGACTACCGAGTTGCCGGTCACACTTCGGAAAGATTTCACGCCTCCTCCTGTATACGGCTCATTTGTTCAAAATAAATTGGTTTCCGACCTGGCCAAAGAGAATATCCTGATAAACACTTCAACAGGGCTGATAATGGCCTGGCTGGAACCCGATAAAGAGCCTACAAAACATTTTATTGCTGATCTAAAAGCAAAATCCGGGGAGATCGGGCAATGGAAAGGGAGTGTTCTTCTTTTCTTTCCGGACAAGGATCAGATGGATAGATTTATACAGGCTGAAAGAGACGAGCTGCCGACCAACCTGATACAGGCAACATATACAGCCTATCCCTTTGATCTACTTTACCATTCCCTCGACATTCCGCTCTCAGGGAAGTATCCAGTTGTGCTTTTTATCAATCCTGAAGGGATCATCAATTTCTTTTCCCAGGGATACCGCATCGGGACAGGTGAGGAACTGGTAAAATTTATGACCCGGAAATAGGGTCATTGGTTAAAAAGGAGCGGTTGATTATAAAATATTTGTACCTTTGCACCTGATAATGGCTCCGTGGCTCAACTGAATAGAGCATCTGACTACGGATCAGAAGGTTGGGGGTTTGAATCCCTCCGGAGTCACGAAATAAAAGCCCGAGTTACCTTCCTTTTTTCTAGATTGGTTCTAACCCGATTTTTTACTTCAAGAAATAATAATCAAAAACATTTTGTATGAACATTTATGTAGGAAACCTTTCGTATAAGGTAAATGAAGATGAACTTAAACAACTCTTTGAAGAGTATGGTGAAGTAACTTCAGTGAATTTAATCAGTGACAAGTACACAGGGCAAAGTAAAGGATTTGGTTTTGTGGTCATGGATAATAAGGATGAAGCGGTAAAAGCTATCCAGGGACTCAATGGCCGTGATGTTGACAACAGGGAGATGAAGGTGAATGAAGCCAGGCCAAAACCTGATAATTTTTTCAGGGACAGGCGTTAGCATCCTTAGCAATGATGGATCAGAGAGGAAGCTGTCTCTAACATTGGGGCAGCTTCTTTTTTTTTATAAAAAAGTTTACCTTTGCACATTTAGTTGACTGATTCTATGCTACACAGGAAATACCTGTAATGACAAGCTTCTTCACTCGAAAAGGAACCCCTCAAAAAAACAAGTCATGAAATATGCGTTAGTAACAGGCGGCTCAAGAGGAATTGGCAGGGCGTGCTGCCTGAAACTCGCTGAAACAGGGCATTACGTCCTCATTAACTATCATTCTAACCAGGAAGAGGCGGAAAAGACCTTGGCGCTGGTTCGCGAAAAAGGAAGTGACGGGGAGATTATGAGGTTTGATGTTTCCAGCCAGGCGGAGGTCGAGGAAGCGTTGAACAAGTGGACCGGAATTCATGAAAGTGACTATATTTCCGTTGTGGTAAACAATGCCGGCATTCGGAGAGATGCATTGATCATGTGGATGAAAGATGACGAATGGACTGAGGTACTGAATACGAACCTGAACAGTTTTCTCTATGTGACAAGGTTTCTCATCAAGGCTATGCTGTTAAGTAAGTTTGGCAGGATCATCAATATAGTTTCTCTTTCGGGGTTGAAGGGATTGCCGGGACAAGCAAACTATTCTGCCGCAAAAGCCGGCGTGATAGGAGCTACCAAAGCCTTGGCACAGGAGGTCGCCAAGAAAAAAGTTACAGTCAATGCTGTTGCGCCCGGTTTTATTCGGACCGATATGACCAGCGATATGGACGAAAACCAGCTAAAGGCTATGATCCCGGTCGGACGTTTCGGTACTCCGGATGAGGTTGCAGGCCTAGTTGGGTTCCTGGCGTCTGAGGAGGCCTCTTACATTACAGGAGCTGTTATCAACGTAAACGGAGGACTTTACACCTGATTACGAATTACGGTATTCGAATTACGAATGATGATTCTGAATGATTGCTAAAATGATTTATTCTTTTTTTAATTTCGCTATTTCACTGCATGAATAGAGTCGTCATAACCGGCATGGGCATTTACTCCGTTATTGGGAAGAATCTCAATGAGGTTAAGGATTCCTTGTACCTGGGGAAATCAGGAGTTATTTTAGACCCTGTCAGAAAAGCAATGGGATTCCGTTCGGCCCTTACAGGCATGGTGGAACGGCCTGTTCTTAAAGGTGTCCTTGACCGCCGCATGCGTATTGGGATGGCAGAACAAGGAGAATATGCCTACATTGCTACTCTCGAAGCCCTTAAAGTCGCAGGAATAGAGCAATCGTTCATTGATCAGCATGAAGTAGGCATCCTTTTTGGCAATGACAGTTCGGCAGTTCCGGTCGTGGAATCTGTTGACATTCTTCGTAATAAGAAGGATACAATGATGATTGGTTCGGGTTATATCTTCCAATCAATGAACTCGACAATTTCCATGAACCTGTCGGTCATTTTCAGGTTGAAAGGCATAAATTTCACTGTCGCCGGTGCCTGCGCAAGTGGTTCCCATGCCATTGGCATGGGATATTTGCTTGTTAAGCAAGGCTTGCAGGATATCATCATCTGCGGAGGGGCACAGGAGATTAATCCCGAGTCGACTGCCAGTTTTGATGCATTGAACGCTTTTTCCGTTTATGAGTCGGAACCAACCCGGGCATCCCGGCCATTTGACCGCGACCGCGACGGACTGGTTCCCAGCGGCGGGGCGGCAACGGTTATTCTCGAAAGTTATGAATCTGCAAAAAAGCGAGGTGCGGTAATCCTTGGTGAAGTTGTGGGATACGGCTTCTCTTCGAACGGAGAACATATCTCATTGCCAAATGTTGAAGGTCCGAAGCGTGCCATGCTGATGGCACTGAAAGATTCAGGCCTTGATGCATCCAAGATGGATTATATCAATGCACACGCCACTTCAACTCTTGCAGGAGACAGTAATGAAGCCCAGGCAATTGACGAGGTGTTTGGAAAAACTAAGCCCCTGGTAAGCAGTACAAAATCCATGACAGGTCACGAAATGTGGATGGGGGGTGCCAGTGAGGTCATCTATTCTGTTCTGATGATGCAAAACTCATTTGTCGCACCCAATATCAATTTTGATAACCCTGACGAGCATTCAGCACGGATCAACATCGCTCGTGAAACCACTCCGGCCGGAATAAATGCTTTTCTGTCAAATTCGTTCGGATTTGGCGGCACAAATTCGGCTTTGGTTATCACTAAATTTTCTCACTAGATTTCTTTAAAAAATGTATTTTTGCATGTTTCAACGAGCCTTCTGATGCAAAACGATGAGATTATCTATAAAATTAATCAACTGTTAATCGAAGAGATCGAAATTGATGAAGATCAGATCAGGTATGATGCTGATCTGAAGAAGGATCTGGGGATTGACAGTCTTGATTTTGTTGACCTGTTTGTTATCATAGAGAAGCATTTTGGCTTTAAGATGAAAGCCGAGGAAATGTCTGATGTAAAGACCCTCCAGGACTTTTATTCTTACATCAACAATCGAGTAAATCCAAACTAACCCCTGATGCCATCATGGGAAGGAAAAACCAGAGGAGGGGTCCTTGGGTATAAAATATTTATCTTGACCCTAAAGTATCTTGGTATTTCATTTGCCTATTTCCTTCTACGGTTCGTTGTCACATGGTTCGTATTTAATTCAGGGAAAGCATTCAGGTCCATTTATTCCTATTTCAGATACATCATGGGTTATTCGGTTGCGAAATCCATTGTTAGTATCTTTCGAAACTACTATGTCTTCGGACAGATCCTGGTTGACAAACTTGCTATGCTGGCTGGTTTTCAGCAAAAATTCACCTTCGATTTTGAAGGAGAAGAGTACCTGCGCGAGATGCAGGATGGCGGATTGCTGATCAGTGCACATCTAGGGAACTGGGAGATTGCCGGCAACCTGCTCAATCGGCTCAACAAAAAGATCCACATCATTATTTTTGACGCCGAACATCAGCAAATAAAAGGCTACCTGAAAGATATGATGAAAGAGCGGAATGTGCACTTTATCATCATCCGGGATGATTATACTCACCTGAAAGAGATAGAACAGGCTTTTGCTTCCGGAGATATCATTGCCATGCATGGCGACAGGTTCATCGAAGGAAATAAAACGATAAGCCTTGATTTCATGGGGAAACAGGCTTGTTTTCCGATTGGACCCGTAAACCTGGCTGCCCGGTTCAATGTACCAGTCTCCTATGTGTTTGCGGTCAAAGAGAGTAAGTCGCATTACCACTTCTTTGCCACACCCCTTTACAGGATAGAATTCACACGCAACCTAAAAAAAAGGGAGCAGATCCTCAGAGAAGCTATTACGGTCTATGTTCGGAAATTTGAAGAGATCCTGTTAAGGTTCCCGTTGCAGTGGTTCAACTACTACGATTTCTGGAATCCTGCACCAGGAGAGATCGATTAAATTAACGGTATGAACAAAAAGAGATTACTCCTGGTTTCAGCAAACCGTTTCGCGGTCCCATACCCTGTTTATCCCCTGGGAATATCGTATCTTCTATCATATCTGGAGAGACGCCTGATTGGATTTGAAATTCAAGTGTTTGACCTTAACCTGCATAGTGAAGAAGAGTTTATCGCCTTCATGGCCTATTTTAAGCCGGATTTTACAGGTGTATCCCTCCGGAATGTCGACGATGTGAGTTCAATCTCCAGGGAGTTCTTTCTTTCAGGATATAAGGAAATAATCGACCTCATCAGGGAAATTTCACCTCAAACTACCCTGATCATCGGAGGATCGGCATTCTCGATCTTCCCGAAAGAGTTGTTTGAATACTTCAAGCCCGACTATGGCATTTATGGTGAAGGTGAAGAGAGTTTGTACAAACTGCTGACAAGCATCGGAAATGGATCAGCGGACTATTCGATCGAAGGCCTGGTTTATCGAAAAGGCGTTCACACGGAAATGAATCCGAGAACACATTACCTCCGGTCCCTTGATCTCTCCTTTACTAACGACCTCAGCAACTACTACTGGAAGAAAAGCGGGATGATGAACCTGCAGACCAAAAGAGGCTGCCCTTACAAATGCATATACTGCACCTACCCACTGATTGAAGGGAGCAAAGTAAGGACACTGGATCCCGACAAGATTGTGGACAGCCTTAAGGATCTCTATTTTTCCAGGGATATCAATTATATCTTTTTTACTGACTCTGTATTTAACATTAACCGGAAATTTAATCTCGATCTTGCCCGGAAAATTCTGAAATCAGGAATTAAGATTCAATGGGGAGCCTACTTCTCACCCCATGACATGACTTTCGAAGAGCTTAGTCTTTTTGCTGAATCAGGCCTCACCCATATTGAGTTTGGGACAGAATCTTTATCCGACAGCACACTAAAACATTATCAGAAGCACTTCAATGTAAATGAAATCATAGAGGTTTCCGACATCTGTAACGAAGTCGGAATATATTTTGCTCATTTTCTGATACTTGGCGGATACGGAGAAACAGAGGAAACGATCAATGAAGGCTTTGAAAATTCAAAACGAATTACAAACTCTGTCTTTTTCCCATATGTGGGGATGCGTATTTATCCCGGAACCACACTTTACAAGCTTGCTTTAGCCGACGGATATATCGATCCCGGAGACAAATTAATAGAACCGGCTTATTACCTTGCTGACAATATTGATTATGGAACTCTGAAACAGAGGGCTGACCTCACAGGAAAAAGGTGGGTGTTTCCGGATGAAGATGTAGTTACCTTTATGAACCGGATGCGCCAGAGAAACAGGAAAGGGTCTTTATGGCATCATTTAAAGAGATAAATATCCCTCAGAAACCCCCGATGGTAATGGTGGATAAATTGTGCAGAGTGGAAGAACGGATCATTGAAACCACTTTTCAGATCACGAACGAAAATGTTTTCTGTGACAAGGGAATTTTCAATGAGGCCGGGCTTGTTGAAAATATGGCACAAACCGCTGCCGCCGGCATTGGTTCCAGAACTGTTCTTACAGGAAAGACTCCTCCGATAGGAGTAATTGGCGGCATCAGAAATCTGAAAGTACTCAGGTTCCCCGTTTCCGGAAACCAGCTCACTACACGGATCACAATCGAGCACGAGGTATTTGATGCTTCAGTTGTCAAAGGGGAGGTGTTCCTTGAGGGCGAGATGATCGCGACCTGTCAGCTGAAGATATTTCTGCAAAAGGATCCGGGATAATTCTTGAAATATTTGCTTACTTTCGCAAAGTTTTTACTTCAGACTTCACTAAAAAACGTAAAACATGGAAGAGAACAACAATCCTGTTTATAAAGACGAACGGTATGGACAATACCGCGAACTTCTATACTATTACAATGATGAAGGTAAGTTTGAAAAAAAGGTTGGGTTTCACGGTGAACCTGACAGGGTTATCCTTCAGCAAGCCTGGGATCTTTTCGCAGAACGTATTGAAGAAGCCCGCCAGAAGGTGCTGGCCGGAAAAGCCAGCCCGATAGCCTATTACATGGAAAAAACACTTCTCGATCCCATGAATCTTGGCTTATCCGCTGGTATTTCGCTTTGGCGTGTGAAATTGCATTTAAAACCCGGACCATTCAAACGACTAGGGGAAAAGACCTTACGCAAATATGCCGAGGCCTTTAACATCACAATTGAAGAACTAAAAAATGTTAATTAACAACTCCAGAAATTATGGCAATAAAAGATATTGTAATTGATTATAAACACCGCCAGGCTGGTCATTGCGAAAGTGGAGCTACATCCAACCTGTTCAACTTTTATGGTATTGAGTTATCCGAACCCATGGCATTTGGAATCGGAACCGGGATCTATTTTAGTTATCTTCCGTTTCTGAAGCTCCAGTTTGCGCCCATGATGTCATTCAGAAACCTTCCAAATACGGTTTTTCACCGGTCTATGAAGTACCTGGAGGTTGATGCAACTGTCATTAAAAAGTTCAAGGATCCTAAAGAATCCATGGAAGCCCTGGATCGTAACCTTGAAAAAGGAATCCCGACAGGTGTACAGGTTGGGGTGTTCAACCTGACGTTTTTTCCTCCTGAGTACCGGATGCATTATAACATGCATAATATGGTCGTATATGGAAAAGAGGGGAACAACTACCACATCAGTGATACCGTTATGGAGCATCCGCAGATTCTCTCTTACGAAGACTTGTTAAGGGTTCGCTGGGCGAAAGGAGCCTTTGCACCCAAAGGGAAGATGTATTGGATCAACAATATCCCCAAGGAGATCGATGTAAGGGCAGGTGTGAACAAAGGATTACAGAAATCCGTTTATGAGATGATCAAGGTTCCCTTCTGGCTGATCGGGATTAAAGGGATGAAGATAATGGCCAAAGATATCAGAAAATGGCCTAAAAAACACGGAAATGAGAAAGCATCCTTCTACCTTGGCCAGATCCTTCGGATGGCTGAAGATTTCGGGACGGGAGGGGCCGGTTTCAGGTATATTTTTGGTGCATTCCTTAAAGAGAGTGGCCAGAAATTCAACCACGCCGGTTTGCTTGAAGCAGCCGATCTTATGGGAAAGACTGCAAACCGTTGGCGAGACTTCACCTACGTTGGCGCAAAGAATTGCAAAAACAGGGCAAAACCAGAAGAAGACTACGGTATGCTCGGAGATATGATGATGGAGATTGCAAATGGGGAGGAACATGTATTTAAAATGCTCGAGAAAATCAAGGTGTAATGTCTGAGCAGGTCATTATAAAGATTTCCAATCTGACCAAGTATTACAAAAGGTCTGACGAACCTGCCATTGATCATCTCTCTCTCGACATTCAGCAGAACGAGATCTTCGGCCTGCTGGGACCGAACGGAGCCGGAAAAACCACTACGATATCTATCCTGTGCGGACTTTTTCCTCCTTCGGAGGGAGATGTTATCATCGATGGTCTGGACCTACATTCAAACCGGGAAAAAATAAAGCACCTTATCGGCATTGTTCCACAGGAAGTTGCCCTCTACCCTACCCTGACGGGATTGGAGAATCTTCAGTTCTTTGGTAACATGTATGGTTTGCGGGGGAAAGAACTAAAAGATCGGATCAACGAATACCTTGTCCGGTTTGGGCTTGAAAAGTTCGCAAGGAAAAAAGTGATTTCCTATTCAGGGGGGATGAAACGCAGGGTAAACCTGATAGCCGGTTTGTTGCATAAACCGAAGATCCTGTTCTTGGACGAACCCACTGTAGGTATCGATGTGCAATCGCGTAATGTAATTCTAGAGTTCCTCCATGATCTACGTGATAAAGGAACTACAATTATCTATACATCACATTATATGGAGGAGGCTGAAAAGCTCTGTAGCCGCGTCGTAATTGTGGACCAGGGAAAGCTAATAGCCATCGGGAACCCAAAACTCCTGGTTGCAGAAAATCCGGAATTTAAAAGCCTGGAAACTATGTTTCTCCACTTGACAGGGACAGGATTAAGAGACTAAGTATCAACATTAATTTAATATCCCCGGTTTGTTTAAATTTTTTGCTGCATTTCGAAAAGAGTGGTTGATCCTTGAAAGGGATTTTGCAGGTCTGATGTTGCTTTTCCTGATGCCAATGGTAATGGTGATAATACTCTCCATGGTTCAGGAGATGGGGTGGAGCACTATGGCCAAAGAGCCTCAGATGCCCGTCTTGTTTTTAAACAACGATAAGGATTCCCTTGGTAATATGATGGAGAGGGGCCTTGTTGAGGCAAAAATCTTCGCCCTGGTGCAAACCATTGACTCAGTGCCATTAAGCCAGGAATTGCTTCGAAAGCTCGTACGTGATGGTGAGTACCAGATAGGAATTATTATTCCGGAGAATACATCCAGGCGAATCAGGGCGAAGATCCAGTTGCTGGTCAACAAGACCATGACCAGCCTGATGATGCCGGGGAACAAACTTTTTGAAGGGATAACAAATACAGATTCCGTCGAAATTATGGTTTATTTCGACCCCGCGGTCAAGAAAACGTTCCATAATGCCTTTATTAGTGCCGCCAGAGAATTCAGTTCAAAGATAGAATCCCGGATGATTTTTGAGACATTCCAGGAAGAGTTACGAAAAATGTTCCCAAACTTTACAATGCCTGTCACCGAATATCAGCAGTCAGTTCAGTACAGCGAGATATATCCGTCGGGAGAAGTTGAGGAGATCTTACCTTCCACTACCCAGCATAATGTTCCCTCCTGGGCCATCTTTGCCATGTTTTTCATCATTGTACCCCTCACAAGCAGTATTATCAAGGAAAGGGAAGAAGGGAGTCTCATCCGGCTTATGACAATACCCGTGTCCTACATGACAATTTTCATGGCAAAAGTGGGCGTTTATTTAGTCGTGTGCATCATCCAGTTTATCCTGATGGTGCTGGCAGGCATATACCTGCTTCCCCTTTTTAACATGCCACCCCTTGATACCGGGAGTAATTACCTGGGGATTGCCCTTATGACGGTTTCTGCAAGCCTTGCTGCCCTGGGATATGGAATCATGGTTGGTACAATCGCAAAAACGCATCAGCAGGCGGCTGCCTTCGGAGCCGTGTCCATAGTTGTATTGGCTGCACTGGGTGGTTTATGGGTGCCTGTCTACCTGATGGGTAACCTCATGCGCCATGTCGCTACCTTTTCTCCCCTAAACTGGGCCCATGAAGGATTTATTGATCTTTTCCTGCGGGGAAGTACATTACAGGGCATCCTACCCGAGATCGGGAAACTGACGATCTTTTTTGTCATCACTATCATAATTGCCATTGTTTACAGAACGCTAAAACCACCAATCAGCACGTAATGATTGAATTAGCAGAACGAATAGAAGTGAGGATCAGGTTTGGCGAGGTTGATTCGATGCATATTGTCTGGCATGGCAATTTCCTTAAATACTTTGAAGATGCCCGTGAAGCTTTTGGAGAAAGGTACGGCCTTGGCTACCTCGATGTCTACAAACACAACGTCATGATCCCTATCGTCAAGGTGCAATGTGATTTCAAAAAACCTCTGAAATACGGTGAGGTTGCTGTTGTGGAAGCAATCTTCGTGAACTCGGATGCAGCTAAGATAGTCTTCAACTATAAGATATTCAGGAAATCCGACATGGAAGTTGCGGCAACCGGTAGTTCTGTTCAGGTGTTTCTGACTCCCGAAGGGGAACTGCTTCTTAATTCACCCGGGTTTTTCACAGCTTGGAAAAACCATTGGGGGTTAACCTGATATTTCCGAAATGAGACCAGTCTATATTGCCGGCGACAACATCATTTCTTCCCTCGGGATCACAACGTATGATAATGTGGCAGCGCTAAAGGGAGGCCATGTTGGAATAAGGGTGACATCAAATCCCCGGCTCTTCCCAACTCCGGTTCCTCTCTCGCTTGTCGACTCTGCTTTGCTGGAAGATCAATTCCGGAAAGTTCTGAAACTCAATAACAAAAGTGAGGTTTCTTCAGAATTTACAAGATTAGAAAAGTTTCTGATCATTTCTGTTCATGAGGCTGTCAGTCAGGTACAGGTAGACGTTAAGGATCGAAGGACCCTGTTTGTGCTTTCTACGACAAAAGGGAACATCGATCTCCTGGAGGAGAAGCAAAAAACGGTTTTTAATCCTCAGCGGATCTATTTATGGGAAATGGCAAGGATCATCGCCGATTTTTTCGGATTTTCCAATCTCCCGGTGATAATCTCAAATGCCTGCATTTCAGGTATCATGGCATTAATGACTGCATACAGGTATCTTGGAGCCGGGATGTATGACCTGGCAGTTGTTACTGGCGGGGATATCCTGTCGGAATTTGTGATCTCAGGATTCCAGTCGTTTCAATCAATCAGCCCTACCCCCTGTCGACCCTATGATGCTGGCCGGGACGGACTTTCGTTGGGTGAAGGTGCAGGAACAATGATACTTACAACGGATAAAGACAGGTGTGACGAAATGGTTGTGAAAATAACCGGAGCGGCAACATCCAACGATGCAAATCATATCTCCGGCCCATCCCGTACCGGTGAAGAACTTGGTTTTGCGATTCGCAATGCCATGAAGGAAGCTGATTTGTCGCCTGATAAAATAGGATTTATAAATGCTCATGGAACAGCAACTCCGTTTAATGATGAGATGGAATCAAAAGCGATCGTACATGCAGGATTGGTTGAGGTCCCGGTAAACAGTTTCAAGGGTTTCTGGGGTCATACCCTTGGCGCAGCGGGACTGATTGAATCAATCGCCTCCGTGCATGCCCTAAAGGAGCAGGTACTTATCAGATCTGCCGGATTTAAATCATTGGGAGTCCCCGAGCCAATCCATGTCATTGAGTTTAACGAGGAAAAATCATTTATGAGTTGCCTCAAGAGCGCTTCAGGTTTCGGAGGGTGCAATGCGGTTATTGTTTTTGAAAAAGACTGAACATGTCCCATATCATCTCTTCATATTCGCGAATAACACCAGGAAGTATAACGGTTAATGGACAATCCGAATATGATGATGAAAATTTTATTACTTTTGCGGAGTTTATTAAACCGTTCTTTAAGAGACTCGACCTGGGATATCCGAAATTTTATAAAATGGATGCCCTTAGCAAGCTTGGATTCGTAGCTGCAGAACTGGTTTTAAGACAGGTTAACTATGACCTCTACGATAAGGATCGTGCAGGCATCGTACTTGCCAACAGAAGCTCCAGCCTGGATACGGATCTGGTACATCAACAAAGCATCAGCAACCGTTCCCAGTACTTTCCAAGCCCTTCGGTGTTTGTTTACACACTTCCCAATATTATGATCGGGGAGATATGCATCCGGCATCAGCTAAAGGGAGAAAATGCCTTTCTCATCTCTGAAAAATTCGAGAGCAGGATTTTGTTCGACTATGTCAACGAACTTTTTATGCACAATCGAATTGATTTCTGCCTTACAGGATGGGTGGATTTGATGAAGGACAAGTTTGATGTCCTTATGATTCTTGTTGAACCGGTTCGCATAGTCAACTCCGGAGAGGAACATGGACTGACTCTTCCCTTCTCCGCGACGACAATGGATGAATTGTATAAATAAAAGTGACAAGGCTGTTATGGAAGAATTAATTGAAAAACTGAAGAAAGAAGTTATAGAGCAACTTAACCTGGAAGACATTTCACCTGAGGATATAGAAGCAGATTCCCCCTTATTTGGAGAAGGGCTCGGACTTGACTCGATTGATGCACTGGAACTTATCGTTCTCCTGGAAAAAAACTACGGACTGAAAATCGAAGACCCGAAAGACGGGAAAAAGATATTCCACTCAATCAGGACGATGGCTGAATACATCACGGAGCATTAAAAACCCTGATGAATGACCAGAAGGGTAGTGATTACCGGAATCGGAATCCTCTCAAGCATTGGCAGGAATCTGCCTGAAACGATCAATTCAGTTCTTACCTCCAGATCAGGAATTGGCAGGCTTAAACATCTGAATTCTTTTCACCGCGATGAATTTCCATTTGCCGAGGTTCAACTGAGCAATGAACAGTTGCTTGATTTAGCTCATCAGACACCTTCATCAGGTTATTCCCGCAACGCACTTCTTGGAATGATAGCTGCCAGGGAAGCATTTGTTCATGCCGGCCTGGATAAGATTCCACGTCTCAGAACCGGTTTGATCTCCGCCACCACTGTTGGAGGGATGGATAGATGTGAACTTTTTTACGGGGATTTTCTATCTAATAATACCAGGAATGAGTACATCGATGTCTACGATTGTGCAGACAGTACGGAAATGATCGCCGATCTGCTTCAAATCGATGATTATATAACAACCATAAGTACAGCCTGTTCATCTGCAGCCAATGCCCTGTTGCTTGGAACCAGGATGATCAGGAACGGAAAACTCGACAGGGTGATCGCCGGAGGTACTGAAGCACTTACTAGCTTCCATGTCAACGGATTTAATGCCTTAAAAATTCTTGATAAAGTTCCGTGCCGCCCGTTTGATACCAACCGCAATGGAATTACCTTGGGTGAAGGAGCAGCCTATCTGGTGTTAGAGTCAGCTGAGGCCGCACAAGCCGGTGGCAGGGAAATCTTTGCCGAGCTTGCAGGGTTCGGCAATGCCTGTGAGGCTTATCATCAGACCGCATCAACGCCTGATGGCCTGGGAGCTTTTCTGGCTATGGAGCGGGCGGTGAAGATCAGTGGCCTGGACCCGTCTGCAATTGACTACATCAATGCTCATGGTACAGGGACAGACAACAACGATGTTGCCGAAGGATTAGCTATTGAGCGTCTTTTTGGTGATAACATCCCGAAAGTAAGCTCAACCAAACCTTTTACCGGTCACATGACAAGTGCAGCCGGATCAGCCGAAGCGATATTATCTATTCTGTGCCTCACCCACAGGATTATTCCTCCAAACCTCAATCTGAAAACAACCATGCCCGAGATCCGTTTTACCCCGGTCACTGAGTTGATTAAGAATATTGATGTAAACACCGTTATGTCCAACTCATTTGGGTTTGGCGGAAACAACACGTCTCTGATATTCAAAAGGATATGACAGCTTACATCAACGGAACAGGTCTTATTTCTCCTCAAAATACTACGAATCCAGATCAATTTCTTCCTGAATTGGCAGAGTATACGGCTGATTTCCTGCAAGCAATCCATCCAAACTTTAAAGAGTATATCAACCCGATTGCAGCCCGTCGGATGAGCCGGCTGATCAAGATGGGGATCACATCCGCAAAAATTGCTCTGACAGATGCCGGGTGTGATATGCCTGAGGCTATCATTACAGGGACAGGTCTCGGATCTGTGGAAGATACAGAAAAGATCCTGTCAGGAATGATTTCGGGCGAACAGCTTATGAACCCGACACCTTTCATCCAGTCAACTTACAACACGATCAGTTCCCAGATTGCCATCACGCTGAAGTGTCACAACTACAACTCAACATATGTTCATCGTTCATTCTCCTTCGAAAGCGCTCTTCAGGATGCACTGATGCAATTTCTCGAAGGATCAGCTGATACGGCACTTGTAGGAGGAATCGATGAAATGACAGAAAACCATCTTCAGATCACCAGGAGAGCGGGTCACTGGAAGATGGTGCCTGTAAACAACCTTCGTCTTCGTACTTATATCACTCCCGGGGCCCTGGCTGGCGAAGGAGCTGCCTTCTTTCTTCTTGGAAACCATCAGACTGCATCGACGTATGCTGCCCTCACCGATGTCAAAACGCTTTACGATCTGAAAAGGAATTTATGCATCGAAGAGGTTGTCACTGGATTTATTTCTGATAATAATCTGGATATAAGCCAGATAGATGCAATTATATTGGGATACAACGGGGATGTTAACTACGATTCCGTGTATGACAAACTTGGATCCGGGCCATTCAGGGAAACACCGCAGCTTTGGTATAAACACCTCTGCGGGGATTATTACACATCGACCGGATTTGCATTATGGCTGGCAGCCAATATCCTGAAACACCAGCTTATTCCTGCCGGGATTAAAATCAACAACCACCCCGGCTCAAACGAAATCAGGCGTATTCTTATATACAATCAGTACAGGAACATCAACCACTCATTGCTGCTCCTGACCAGAAAACAATCTTGACCGGTTCCCTTTTCTCAGTACCTGCGCTCTGCCGTCTGTGCACTGCGCATTTAACCACAGGTTAATCAATATTCTATTAACTTTGCCTACACAAATTTTGTTGAACTCAATGCCGGAACGAATCTATATCACGGGGATCGGGATCATCTCATCTATTGGAAACAATGCAACAGAAACATTGTATTCTTTGGAAACCTGTAAATCAGGCTTCAGTGAGATAACATTGTTCCCAACCATCCACAAGGGATCCATTCCAATAGCCGAAGTAAAACTATCAGAAGCTCAACTGATCCGGCTCGCCGGTCAGGAAGATGGCATGAATTATACCAGGACTTCCCTGCTGGGGATGATTGCGGCAAAGGAGGCTATCAGATCGGCAGGAATTGATGATATTGACCAGGTAAGAACGGGACTGATCTCTGCGACCACCGTCGGTGGCATGGATCGGACCGAAAATTTCTATAAGGAATACGTTGTGGATCCTGGAAGAGGACATCTCAGGGATGTGATAAACCATGATTGTGGTGACAGCACCGAACGAATCGCAACATCACTGGGTATCAGGAAGTTGGTTACAACCATCAGCACTGCTTGCTCTTCCTCCGCGAATTCAATTATGTTTGGAGCTGATCTGATCAAAAGTGGAAAAGTTGACAGGATCGTTGCCGGTGGTACCGATGCAGTAACCCGATTCACTCTCAATGGATTCAATACGCTGATGATCCTGGATAAACGTGGATGCAGGCCCTTTGACGATACAAGGGCGGGATTGACTCTTGGGGAAGGCGCTGCATTTCTAGTTCTTGAATCCGAAGAGGTTGTGACCAGGCAAGGGAAACCCCCTCTGGCTGAACTTATCGGCTATGGGAATGCAAACGATGCCTATCATCAAACCGCAAGTTCTCCCGATGGAACCGGAGCTTATCTTGCAATGTCTAAAGCGCTGGGGATGTGCAAATTAACACCTGGCGATATTGACTATATAAATGTTCATGGCACAGGCACTGAGAACAATGATTTGTCGGAAGGAACTGCTCTTGAACGGATTTTTAACCCGGTACCTTTGTTCAGTTCAACAAAGGGTTATACCGGCCATACGCTTGGGGCAGCCGGAGCTGTTGAAGCTGTGATTTCCGTGCTTACAATCCGTTCCGGAACGGTTTTTCCCAATCTGGGGTGGAAGACCCAAATGAAAGAGCTGAATATCAGTCCTGTCACACAGATTTTAAAAGGAAAAGATATCCGCAATGTCCTTTCCAACTCCTTTGGATTTGGCGGGAATAATTCCACTCTTATCATCTCAAAACCAGTCAAATCTGCGTAATCTGTGGAATCTGTGGTAAAAAACAAAATTTATATAAACGGTGTAGGCTGCATCTCCCCTCAACCGACTGCGGATAACAATCATTTCCTTGATGAGACGGTAGCCCTTCAGAGTAACCGGCTTAAAGCCATAGAACCTAATTACAAAGAATTTGTTCCTCCCGAATTGGTAAGGCGAATGGGACGAATCATTAAAATGGGTGTGGCCGCCGCCAAAACTTGCCTGGCAGATGCTGGTTATGCCCACTCCCTTACCAGTGAAGGACCTGGAGTGGGGTATCCCGATGCCATCATTACAGGGACGGGTCTTGGTTGCATTGAGGATACAGAGAAGTTCCTCGGCAATATGATTACCAGCAATGAGCAATTCCTTACTCCCACTGCATTTATTCAATCAACTCACAATACGGTCAGTGCCCAGATTGCCCTCCTGATCAGGTGCCATGGCTATAACCTCACCTATGTTCACCGGGGTGTCTCATTTGAAAGCGCAATTCTTGATTCCCTCATACAGATGAAGAACGGGAGGGCTTCAAGTGTCCTTTTAGGAGCTGTGGACGAATTAACCAACAACTCATTCCGGATTCAGGAACGGATGGGTTATTGGCGCCCTGAATCTGCTGATTGTGTCAATCTTTTTGAGCCTACAATGAAAGGTACTGTTGCAGGGGAAGGTGCAGCTTTCTTCCTGCTGGAAGAGAAAAAATCCGCCGGAACATATGCGGTCTTAAGGGATGTTGAAATGCTGTTCCATCCAACCTCAGCGAAAGAAATCACATCCTGGATCCATGATTTCCTTGGCAGAAGCCAACTGACTGAAAGTGAAATAGATCTCTTGTTGGTTGGGCGAAACGGCGATGTCAGGTTTGATGATTTTTACCATGAAGTGGAAGAAACGGCTTTCCCGGATACCATATCATGTAATTTCAAACATCTCTGCGGTGAATACATGACAGCATCCTCATTTGGAATGTGGCTCGCTTCAAAAATCCTAAAAGAACAGCGTCTTCCGGAGATATTAGATGGGAGACAAAAACCTGAATCCTTCAGAAACATTTTGATATACAATCACTTTAAAGGGCTTAACCACTCACTTATTCTCTTGAGCCAGTCTTAGATGTTTACTTTCAGAAAACTGACCGTACTGTTTTTTATTCTTTTGTTTACCCTGAATGTCATACATTTCGTGGGATGCAGAATGGATTGGATCAGCGGTCATCTCTGTAATCAAACGTATATATACATAGTAGCTCTCTTTAGCCTTTATATCGGGATCTCAGTAATAATGGCCTTTTTCATCAACTCAAATTTTCATCATTCAGTTATCTGCAAAGCGAGGACAACCGATAAAATATGTGCACTGACTTTTGATGATGGCCCTGATCCTGCCTATACGAAAGAAATACTTAAAATCCTGGAACGAAAAAAATTGTCTGCTACATTCTTTGTTATCGGGAGAAACCTGGCTGGTAATGAGCCGCTGGTTCAGCAAATGGTTGCCACCGGTCATCAAATAGGTATCCATTCGTGGACCCACTCAGTATGGTTTGACTTTTTCACCGGCAAACGAATGAAACTTGAATTGGAAGATACTTCCAACGCCATTCTGAGAATTACAGGAAAAAGACCAATCCTTTTCCGCCCTCCTTACGGTGTTATCAATCCTACGCTTTCTAATGTATTGAAAAAACTGGAATTTCATGTAATAGGATGGAATGTGAGATCTTTCGATACTCTCAGGCATGGTCAGAACAAAATTGTATGCAAAATTCTCAAAAAAGTATCTCCCGGTTCTATCATCCTGCTTCACGACAATCTTCCCGGATCTCCTCTGCTTTTAGAAAAACTTTCTGACGAACTTCTTCGTATGGATTATTCAATTGTTCCAATAACCCAACTACTTCAAATCGAAGCATATGCCTAACTGGTCAATTCTTTTTTTCCTTTTTTCATCAGCATTTGTGCTGGCACAGCAAAAACCACTCGACGCTGTCACAATCCAACATATCAAAGAGGGAGTCTCCCTGGCTTCAAAAAACACAGAAACCATTTCCAGCAACTTCACACAGGAAAAAGAGATGAGCCTGCTGAATGACAAAGTAATAACCACAGGTAAATTCTACTTTAAAAAGGAACAGTTTCTTCGATGGGAGTATATCCACCCTTTTGCCTATGCCATTGCCATCAGGGGAAATGAGATATCCATTCGGGATGAGGGAGTTGTTAGAACATTCAATACCCAATCCGACCGGATATTTTCAGAGGTGAACAGGATCATCATCGGGAGTGTTAATGGAACGCTGTTGGACGACGACTCTTTTACTGCTGATTTCAACCAGAGCAATGCGTTTTACATCGTTGCCCTCTATCCAATTTCTGTTTCATTAAGGGAAAGTCTGGATAAAATCCTTATCTACTTCAATAAAATTGATTTTACTGTTGATAAACTTGAATTGATTGAACCAGCCGGTGATTTCACCCGGATTACATTTATGCAGAAACAGCTAAATAAGCCTATTGCAGATGAAGTATTCATTCTTCGCTAACCTCCTGATATTCATTATTCTAACAGGATGTCAATCGGTTAAACCCCGGAACTTATCTCCAACCACCGAACCGGCATCATCAGGTTCATCTGCTGATGCTGTTTCCTGCCTGCTACCCACAGACCGCCGGCCCCTTCCGGCATTTTTCTCCTCTTCTGTTTTCGACAAAGCGCTCTATAAAGCCGTATTGGATATCCGGGAACATCACATTACGGGTTTGGTCTTCATAAAAAATATCCAGGATTCCGGATCCCGGATCCCGGATTCAATAAATTCCTATGACTCCTCCGACTCATTTCATCACGCTGCTTACCGGATAGTTTTCAGCAACGAGTTTGGTATGACATATTTTGATATCCAGGTAAATGAAGATAACTTTCTGTTAAATTATTGCTTTGAGCCATTGAATAAAAAGACGCTCTGGAAGATACTGGGAACAGACTTCAGGCTGCTTTTTGCATCTGAAGTGGTATCAGCCCCGGAAAAACGATACATCCAGAACGACTCCGGCTACCTGGTTTCCAGAAATAACCAAGGTAACCTCAAACGCTGGGATCTGTATACCCCATCGGGGGATACTCTTGTTGCAGTGCACGGCAAGTCAAACATGTTTGATCAGACCATGATCTCATTCACTGGTTATCAAAATATAGTCCCGGCAAGGGTGGTGATTGTCAATCCTATTGTCAACTTAAAATTTTCCCTATCTTTACTATCCGTCAACTGATCAGTTCTGTGGAATGACATTGTAAAAGATTTCGTTTACTTCTTTGCTGTACTAGATCCTGTTGGGAGCTTCCTGTTTTTCTAGCTTATACCGTTGGATTTGATGCTGCCATGAAAAAAAAGGTAGCATAGCATCACCCGGAGCTATGATGGCTGCTGTACTCCTAACACAGACGACCATCGGTTCAATATAACAGATCAAGCAGTTACATCTTGGTGATGCTTGTTATTGAGAGAATAACCCTCGTTCTCCTCTTATTCGCAACACGCATCCAAAAACTTATCGGCGACACCGGAGCCAGTATCCTAAGCCGGATAATCGGACTTATCCTTACTTCAGACGCAATAGACAGTATCCTGACTGGAATCAAAACATATTTCTGATTTATGTAACTTTGCCCCTTGGCTGAAAATTCTACCGGGTATGCTGAAAGATACATTCTTCCGGATTCAGAACATCACTGAATACAAGGCAACAAATCAGGAAAATTTTATCCAGGCCAGCTACCATATTGATATCAAGCTGGATCCTGACCATCCTATATATAAAGGGCATTTCCCAAACAACCCCGTTGTCCCGGGGGTTTGTCAGCTCAGAATGGTCACAGAGATCATTTCCGCGCTTACCGGAAGAAGTTTAAAACTGGCAGAAGCAGATAACGTTAAATTTCTTTCCATGATTAACCCATCACTAAATCCATCTCTCACTGTCGATTGCGTTTTTGAAGAGACAGAAGAAGAAAAATACCAGGTTACAGCTTCGATTTCAGATCAAGAGAAAATCTACTTCAAATGTAAGGCCATTTTAGTATGAACCAAATTCCTGATACACACCTGACAAGAACTTCAGTAAGAGGCTATGAGCTTGACTCTTACGGTCATGTGAATAATTCAGTTTACCTGAACTATTTCGAACATGCCCGCTGGGAAATGTTCAGGAACATGGAATTGAATGACATGGTTCACGAGAGTGATATTAAAATTGTTGTCACGGATGTGAAGATCAGGTACATGCGTGAAGCAAAACTATATGATGAGCTGGAGATTCAGACACGTGCAGTGTGCGAAGGCATTTACCTTATTTTTAAGCAAAGATTAATAAACCGCAGTACAAAGCTTGCACTTGCCAGGGGAGAAACAAAGACTATTTTTATCGATGGAAACCGTAAACCTGTTGATATACCTATAAAATTCAAACAAAGATTCCTCGATAACGATCTCTCAAAGAAACCAAAAGCAATAGCGCATGAATAGTCGGGTCAAATGGGATATTAAAGAAGGGATTGGTATCATATCGATTTGCAACCCACCTGAGAACTATCTGTATGAGCCGGAGTTTGTCCGGCTAGAAACGTTGAGGGAGTGGACAGGAGAACCCACTCTCAAGGGGATCTTGATCCGTGGTGAGGGGAAACATTTTTCTGCCGGCGGTGATCTTAAACGACTTTTTGAGATGATATCCGCCCATGAGGATCTCATGGAGAAACTGCGTACCGGACATGCTGTTATTGACCATCTTATCGGTACTAACTTACCCCTGGTGGCTGCTATTCAGGGTGTTTGTTTCGGAGGCGGTCTGGAACTGGCATTGGCCTGTCACATTCGCGTGGCATCGCAAAATTCTATTTTTGCCTCCCCTGAGACCATCCATGGCCTGATCCCGGGGATGGGGGGAACGGTCAGGTTACCTGCGACGGTCGGAAAGTCAAACGCACTAAAGATGATCCTATCGGGAGAAATGATCAGCACAGATGAGGCATACAGGATGAAATTGATAGATTTCATTGTACCCGGTACGGAAGTATTTTCATTTGCTTTTTCCTTGCTTCGACGGATGGTGAAAAATCTGGATCCCCGGATTATCAATGCAGTGATGAAAACCTTACAAAATTCACTCATTCTGTCACCGGACAAAGCCATCGCAGAGGAGACAAAGATTTTTTTTGAGTTGGCTCAAGCCGAGCACTCCAGGCGATTATCAGAACCGGAAATATGACATTGTGAACGATTCCTTACATACTGTTGAGTGGATCGTCGAAGACCATATCGGACATCTGGTCATGAATCAGCCCCCGGCTAACAGTATGACCGGAGAGTTTTTTCATGATATGGGTATGCTCAAGAAGGTCATCATGGCTATTCCGGACCTGAAAGCGATCCTGATCTATGGCAAAGGAAGGCACTTTTCTTCAGGAGCCGACCTGGATGAGCTTCTACTTATGATATCATCCGGAAAGAAGGCATGGGGATCCCTTATGACAAATTATACTGCAATAAGTTTCTTTGAGTCCCTCCCCTGCCCCGTCATAAGCCTGATAAAGGGGGTCTGTCTGGGTTCAGCCTTCGAGCTGGCGCTCTTCAGTCATTTTCGTTTTTGCAGCAATGAGGCTGTTTTCGGGCTTCCAGAGACCACGCTCAACCTGATTCCCGGTATCGGGGGAATCCAACGGTTTGCAAATCTGGCGGGGAAAGCTACGGCTCTGGATTTTATACTGACAGGACGGACGTTTGATGCTAAAACTGCATGTTCAATTGGATTGGTTGATAAAATCCTTCCGAAGCAAGAGTTATTGATAAAAAGTACCGAGTTTGCCCGATGGCTTCCGGAAAACTACAATCCTGCTCTGAAAAGCATATATCTGGAGAGATATTTAAAAAGTGAGACGGAAGACGTGAGAGGTGAGACGTGAACGGAAATATGAAAAATGAAGATAAATCATCCGGCATAAAAGATCAGTCATCCGGAAACGGATATCCGGCATCCGTAAAGATCATAGGAACAGGTTCCTTTTTGCCGGGAGAAGCTATCCTTCCGGATCAGGTCGACTATTACCTGGGAGAATTGACCGAAGCATCTGAAAAGATCCGCAAGTGGCAGCAACGGACCCGGATCCTGCTGAAGGAAATCCTTGAGGTTGAATATTACCATTTTGCATTGGATCCGAAAACAAGACAATTCACTGAAGACAATGTTACAATGTCGGTCAAAGCGGCAAAGAATGCCATAGCCGATGCCGGCATAAATCCGGAAGATATCGAACTGATTGTATATGGCAGCGCCCACCAGGATCAGATGCCAACCGCATCGGTCAGAATCCAGGAATCGCTGGGTATCGAAAGATGTGGCGAGGTCTCTGTCCACGCCAATTGCACGTCGGCCTATAAATCCCTTCTGCTGGCGCAGGAGATGCTAATGTCTGGACGTTACAGGAATGCCCTTGTTGTCTCTTCGAGCATGTCATCATCGGAACTTGTGGCTGAATATTACAATCCATTACATGTTACAAAAGAGGAGCTGTTTTTACGCTATTTTCTGAGTGACGGGGCCGCTGCAGTGGTATTAAAGGCCGAAGAGGAACTGAAGCCCGGAGGACTGTATCTTGAATATTCCTATATGGAATCAACCGGAGGGAAAAAGCCTTCTGCTATGGGGAATAAACGGCCGGCGTACTGGATGAACCCGAAAGAGGAATTTGAGAAAGGCTATCACCACCTGGCCCAGATGTTCCAGAATGAACTCCGGGCCAACTTTCACGAACCCGACGGGTCTGTATTCCTAAACGGATTAAAGCGGATGCTGGCTATACATCCGGTTGATCCTCTGAGAATCAGGTTTTTCCAGGTAAATTTTCCCTCGAAACATATCTCTGAACTGATGATGGATGAGTGCGCTGAACTGGGAATTGACCGGAACACCCTGTATTCAAAAATGGCCACAATGGGATATATTGGTCCTCCGATGACATTCCTTTGCCTTGATCAGATCAGGAAAGAAGAGAAGCTGAACCATGGAGATATCATTCTGAGTTTCGTCACGGAAGTCAGCAAATTCATGCAGGCAGGATACATCCTGAATTACGAATGACTTGAATTACGAATGACGAATAGGGGATAACTATATGGCTGGGAACGAACGATATACACTTTTTCTGTTGAGTCCGAAACAACGGTTCATCAACTATCCTGCTCATACCGAACTGGCGAAGATGTTCGGAAAGAGAAGATTCATGATCCCGTTGGCGCTTCCTACAATTGCTGCTTTAACTCCTGATCATTACGATATTTCTATTTATGACGAGGAGATCGAGGAGATCCCTCTTTGGATCAAACCGGATATCGTCGGGATCACAACCCTGGCAGCAACTGCCATACGGGCATTCGAACTGGGCGAGCACTTCCGAAAAATTGGATCAAAGGTTGTCTATGGTGGTCCTTACGCATCCTTCCAAACAGAAAAAGCTCTGGAACATGGAGATGCTGTCGTTGTTGGTGAAGCTGAAGAAAAATGGGAAAAGCTTCTGGAGGACTTTGAACAGGGAAAACTACAGAAGATATACGAGACAAACTCGTTTACTGAATATAAAACCCAGAAACCGCCGCGTTGGGACCTCGTGAATATGAAACGGATATTCCAGGTGGCAATCCAGGTTTCAAGAGGATGTCCGTTCAACTGTGATTTCTGCCTGGTAACAAAGAATTTCGGCAAAAAAATGAGATACAGGGATAGCACGAACGTGATAGAAGAAATAAAGGCTGCACCCTCAAAATATTTCTTTTTTGTCGATGATAACCTAACCATCAACAAGCGTTATGCACGTAACCTGATGGAACAGATCAAACCATTGAAAATTTCCTGGGGATGCATGTGCAGCATTGATGTTGCACGGGATGATGAACTTCTGAAGGCTATGGCCGACGCCGGGTGTTTTAACATTCTGATCGGGTTTGAATCGCTTAATCCTGAGAGCCTTGAGTCCTCCAACAAACATCACAACAGGCGCGGAACCATCTATGAAGAGGCTATCCGGAAAATCCATTCACATGGGATACACATCAACGCCAGTTTTGTGGTGGGATTCGACAGCGATACGACGGAAGAATTCGACAGAATCTACGATTTTACACTTAAGAATGCTCTTCCAAATGTAAACCTACACCTGTTGAATGCTCCTCCCGGATCAGAAACCTATAAACGGTTTCAACAGGAAGGCAGGTTGCTCAGTTGCAATCCTGAGCTTGGCGTAGGTCATTTTCCCACCATACACTACATGAGAATGTCGCAAATTGAATTGTTTGATAAATATATGGCGACAATAGACCGGCTTTATTCGTTTGAAACTGTACTTCATAAGGCACAAAACCTGTTCGGCAATGGCACATTTACCCGGAAAGGTGGCCAGATCTCCGTTTTTATGAAACTCAGGTTAACTTCCATCACCTTAAAGGAATTTCTGTTCACATCAGATATCCATAAAAGAACACTTCTCTTCCTCATTATCAGGCTGATCCGTTCCAGGAAGATTGCCATTGATAAAGGATTGGGATTTCTACTTACCATGCTTGGATACAACAGGCATATCCAGCAACACAAACGGAACATGGATTATTACAGGCAGATGGTGATGTCACAAGATCAGGGAGCCTGGATTAATAATGCTGGGAAGTAACAGGTTCGTTAAATCAGGCATAAAACAGGATGATCAAACCCAGGAAAAAAAATTACAACCACGATCGAGGATCCAGGTTCAAGGATCCAGGATCAAGGATCCAGGATCAAGGATCCAGAATCCAGACAGTTGGTATAATCGGGGAAGGAAAAATGGGGACAAGCATTTTCTATTCTTTGTTTACCCGACCTTATTCTTTGCGATGGATAATAAGTGAAGAAGCTGACCTGAAGCAACTTACCAATGGGTTTGAGAAAAAGATCCAGCGGGCATTAAAAAACGGCATTATCAGCCAGAATGAGTTCAATGAAATTCTATACAAAACGGTCATATCGTCCGATATAAAAGACACTTCTGATTGCGATCTTGTAATTGAAGCAATACCGGAGGAATTGACATTGAAAAGGAAGGTGTTCAAGTTACTGGACAACACTGTTAAACCATCTTGCATCCTGGCAACAAATTCGTCCTCGATCAATCCGTCAAGACTATTACCAGGCACAAACAGGGAGAGCTTTATCATTGGAATTCATTACTTCTACCCTGTTCAGCTGAAGGAGATAGTTGAACTTATTTCAACACGAAAGACGAACCCGGAGGTATTGACAAACGTGGAGCATTTTTTAATAAATAATAATAAACGTATACTTTATCTGAATGAATCCAATAGCTTTATTTTAAATAAATTATTGTTGAATATTCAGAATGAGTCTTATAAAATTGTTGAACAGCAAAAAGCGACTGAAGAACAGATAGACAACCTGGTGAAAGAGCATTTGTTCCCGGTAGGGATCTTTGATTTTATGGACAGCGTTGGAATAGATACAATGTTGGTGTCGATTAAAAATTATATTTCAAATTACCCGAATCAGGACAATTATTCAGCACTTACCGGTAAACTGAGATCAATGGCTGATAAAGGAAAACTTGGTGTAAAATCAGGTGAAGGTTTTTATGATTACCATAGTGGCCGGAAAGTATTTGTACATAGTGACCCGGGCGTTGCAGGTTCTATGAACCAGGAATCAGCCCGGGAGATTGCTGAGTTTTTAAAATTCACCTATTTGACCACCGCAAAGCGTTTTACCATGCAATCCGGTTGCACCATAGAGGAAATGAACCTGGCAATCAGGGAGTACCTTGGATTGACAAAAGGCCCGTTCGAATAATTTTCCGGGTCTCACGGTTCTTTCGGATTTCTTTGCGATATTTGTCATATAAATCCAAAAACATCATGAGAAAACCAGGTATCGTTATCTTGACATTATTCAGTGTATCCCTGCTATTGACTTCATTTATCAGGCCGGTGAATCCTTTACCGACAGACCCGCCAAAAGGCATTCCTGACTCAGTGTGGACTGTTGTTCTGAAGTCTTGTTATGATTGCCATTCATCCGACGGCAATTCAATGGCAAAATCAAAAGTAAATTTTGACAGCTGGGACGAATATTCCTCCGATAAGCAATCGAATAAAGCTCAGGCTATTTGTACCCAGCTTCAGAAAGGGAAAATGCCACCATCAAAATACCGGAATAATAATCCGGATGCAGTTCCAACGGATGCAGATGTAAAAAACATCTGTGAATGGACTAAACAGATATCCAAATAGTTACCTGATGGCTGGAAAAGTGGTGGTTACCGGAATGGGGATTGTCTCGTCTCTCGGACTGGATCTTGACACAAACTGGTCGAACCTTATCGCCGGCCGAAGTGGCATCAGGAACATCACCTTGTTTGACGCTACTGAAAACCAGACCCGGATTGCCGGAGAGGTTCCTGCGGAGTTTGAAGAACATTATAAGAGATACATCAAGAAGCGGGCTGCAAGTCAGATGACCCGGGTGACCAGGATGTGCCTGGTTGCGGCCAAAGATGCTGTTGGCCATGCAGGCATCGATTTTGAATTGATGGATAAATCCAGGTGTGCAGTCATCGTGGGAGCTGTAAATACAGGGAATTCAAGTGTGGAGGTTGATACCACCCCGCAGAATACTGTATTTAAAAGCATGTCGAATGCAATGTCGGCATGGATATCCCTGGATTACCAGTTAATGGGACCAAATTACGCGATCAACACGGCTTGCGCTTCATCTGCATATGCCTTGGCAGGCGGGTTTGAAATGATCAGGAACGACCAGGCAGATGTGGTCATCGTAGGTGGTGCCGACAGTATCATCAACAAAGAGGAGATTGAAGGATTTAATGCGCTTTTTGCTTTAAGTGTGCAGAATGAACCGCCGGAAAAGGCAAGTAAACCTTTTGCAGCTGACAGGGACGGATTTGTGATCGGGGAAGGAGCTGGCGTTATCGTTCTGGAATCGGAACGGAGTGCGATCATGAGAAGCGCAAAAATTTATGCGGAACTGGCAGGCTATGGGCTTAGCAGTGAAGGATATAACATTATGGCTCCGATGAAGGATGGCGAAGGAATGTCATTTACGATGAACAAAGCACTCAAGGCAACCGGGATAGCTTTGGAAGAAGTTGATTACATCAATGCTCACGGAACATCAACAGAGCTCAATGACCGGTATGAAACCATGGCTATTAAACGGGTTTTCGGCACCAATGCCCTGAAGGTGCCTGTCTCCTCATCCAAATCGATGCTCGGGCATACGATTGGAGCTGCAGGAACTATTGAAGGGATCGTCACCGTCTTATCCACCTATCATAATACCATTCCTCCCACAATAAACCTGGAGCATCCTGATCCTGATCTTGACCTTGACTTTGTCCCTTTCTTTTCGCGTAAAAAGGAAGTCAGGGTTGCTTTGTCTAACTCTTTCGGTTTTGGAGGTCACAACGCCACATTGGTTTTCAAAAAGTATTAACCGGACAATTTTTCAATAAAGAAAAAAACGTATTTTTGCAGCCGGATGTTTGCAAAATAGGGTATGGCTACAATAACTGAAAATACACGGCGTGAAGTGCAGGAAGTTGTGTACGACTTCTTTGCAGATGAATGTGAAGTAGACGTTTCGGAAATTTCCGAGCAGACAAATATCATCAAAGACCTCGATGGGGATTCTCTGATGTTCCTTGAACTCATTGAGATCTTTAAAAAGAAATATTCACTGGAGATTGAATTGAAAACCATTGGAAAATATGCAGTCAAACATCCGGTTGAGACAATCGGACAACTTGTTGACATGCAGATGCTTATTATCGAGCATGAGAACCGTATCCTGGAAGTAGATTAAACCTCCCGTTCATTGTCTGATTCATCACTCGCATTTGTTTTTCCTGCCTTTGTCAGGGATTATCATGATGATAAATCCCTGCAGGCAGAGGAGTTTGCTGACCTTTTTCATCGGCGGTTAATGTTGGCATCAGAAATTGTTGATCCCGAACTATGCTTTTTCGATCCAAGAGACCAGACTTTTCTTGACCATGAGTTAAGGACTCAGTATATTGCTTTTATATATGGATGTACAATATCGGAGTTTCTAAATGGCAGAGGAATTAATGCTAAATTACTTTGCGGATATAGCATGGGAATTTATGCCGCATTGGTGCAAGGTGGGGCTATCTCCTTTGAGAACGGTTTATTGTTGATCCGCCGGGCTTTTGAAGAAATATCTTATACAACCATGACAGGAAGGTTTGGTATGAGTGGCATCATCGGGCTTACAGAACCGGATATCCTCTCTATTATAGAATCGTTTCCCGAGGTGGAAATAACAAACCAGAACAGCGTATTTTCATTTGTGCTGTCCGGACATCTGAATAAGCTTGAACAGGTGATAAAAGCTGCCCGGAAAGAAGGAGCATTTCATGCAAGAATCCTTAACGTAATGGTTCCTTATCATTCACATTTACTAAAATCGGCTGCACTGCAATTTGCAAAATTTGTTTTAACGCTTGATATACATACCCTTAAAACTCCTTTGATATCGGTGCTAAGTCAGAAAATTCTGTATAATCAGCAGGATATTAAAACTGAGTTGGTCGAGAATCTTTATAAGCATTTTAACTGGTACGCTACCCAGCTGAAAATGATGCAGGCAGGAATTAATTTGTTTATTGAATGTGGCCCGGGAAAGAGCCTTAAAAAGAATTCAAAGTTTATCGAAGGGGATTTTCAGTTTCTTGCAATGGATGAAGCCCTGAAAAGGGTTCTATCAGAGGACTTTTAATTTGTAGCCTACATTGTAAACATTCTCTATTATTACCCCTGAGTCTCCCAGGTGTTTGCGCAACCTCGAAACAAAAACATCCAGACTGCGGCTTGAAAAAAAATGATCATGACCCCATAACTCAATAAGAAGGTCCTCACGTTTGACAACCTTATCCCTGTTCTTTATGAGAAAATTCAACAATTCCCCCTCGCGGTGAGTCAGGACATGCTTCCTGGATACAACAATAAGAACAAGATTTAACGGGTCCCAAGACACTTTTGGGTTAATTTCTCTGATTCCCTTGTCTTCTATCGGTAACTGGACCGTCCTACGCTTCAGGAACACTTCTATCTTCAGCACCAGTTCTTCAATACTGAAAGGTTTTGTAATATAATCATCCCCTCCCAGCCTGAGCCCGTGAATCCGATCCTCCTTTGCAGATCTTGCCGTGACGAAAATGATCGGGATTTGCAGGTCCTTTTCACGAATTTTTTCAGCCAGTGTAAATCCGTCCATTTTCGGAAGCATAATATCAAGGATACAGAGATCATACCTATTCTCCCTGAACATCTGCAATGCATCTTTTCCGTTATCGACAGGATCAATATCATACCCGATCAAAGAAAGATTATCCCTGGTGACAAAAGCTAGTGTCAGGTCATCTTCAACGTACAATATTTTAGACCGTGTTTTCATCCTGGTATGTAAATAGTAAAAGAGCAACCGGAACCAGGTTCGCTTTTCAGTGTAATATTCCAACCATGAGCCCTGCAGGTGTTTTTGACATAGTAAAGTCCAAGCCCGAATCCTTTGATATCATGAACGTTCCCTGTTGGGATCCGGAAAAACTTCCGGAATACCTTCTTCTGAAACGAATGCGGGATTCCAGGGCCATTATCACTGATTCTCAATATAATATTTTTATTCCCACGAAAAGTTTCTACCGTTATCAAAGGATTTTCCCCTGCATATTTTGTGGCATTGTCAAGCAAATTGTAGATAATGTTTGTAAGATGTACCTGGTCTGCAAAAACAGTTCCCACATCAGGCGAAAGGTTTGAATTGACAGAAATTTCTTTCCCGGAATTATTCCTGCAATTCTCAATAACAGGCTGTATCAGATCATTTAATTTTATCTCCTCCCGTTTCAGTTCAAATCCTGTTTTCTCGATGCGGGCAATTTGTAATACCTTGTCAACCAATATATTTAGTCTGACATTTTCTTGTTTAATAATTTTTCCATAGGTCAGCAACCGATCAGTATCCTGTGTGATTGATGGCTGGGTAATGACATCGGCTGAGATATTGATGGTAGCGATTGGCGTTTTGAACTCATGGGTCATGTTATTGATAAAGTCCTTTTGTAGCTCTGAAAAACGTTTCTGTCTGAATATGACCATGATAGAATAGCTGAAAAACAATATCAGGGCGAGCATTATTCCGGAAAGGATAAGCCAGATTGTCATATTACTGACAACAGTATTCTGGATTGACGGAAACCGTATCCCGAAATAATACAGGTAATCACTGTATTTAGGCAGGTTTGTCGAAGGTGAGATGGTCTTGTTTCCTCCCTGGGAAGGAATATAATTGCCGTAGACCATTTTATCGTTATGACAGTCATAAATTGCGTATTCATAATCCACATCCAATCCGATACGGGCAAACTCGCTCTTGAGGTAAAATTCCAGGATATTGGCATCTACCACACTATTTATATTGACAACAAAGTAGTTAGAAGTGAGTTGATTCACCGGGTTTTCATGAGGAGGTTGAGTCTGGTTATAGCTGTACATCTTTCGTGCAACACTGTTCAGAACTATTGCAATTGATTCATTTACCTGTTTCTCGTTCATATTCCAGGCTTTGAGCAACCAGTACGTCTGGATCGTGAAGATTGCGATAATAGCAATCGTACCGAACATGATTACAAACCTGACCTGATTATGCTTCATCAGCTGAAATTGAGATGGGGAGATCAAAAATAGGGCAAAATCTTCTCATACGGATTAATTTGCCCTCCTTTTACATTGTTTTACGTTTCATTTACATTGTTTTACCTTTAATTCATACAAATATTCTTTTGATTGTCGGAATTTTGTGGCCTGAACATAAACATCATCACCATGAAAAAATTAACAATCCTATCCGTTGTTTTCTTTTTTGCAATTTCCATCTCTTCCTTTGCTCAGGACGCAGCAACTGCAGCTCCTGTGAAAAAAGACGGACCGGTTGCAACGTTCGACAAAACAGTCAACGATTTTGGGGACATTGAACAGGGCATCCCAAAGGAGGCTGAGTTCACCCTGACCAATAATGGCAATGAACCGTTGCTGATCAGTTACGCTAAAGCATCATGCGGCTGCACAAACCTGAAATATTCACAGGATCCTATTCTTCCAAAGAAGTCAACGGTGATTTCTGCTACCTATAACGCCGCAGCACCGGGAAATTTCATCAAGACGATTACCATTCAGACAAATGCGGATGAAAATAAGGTAATCCTCCAGATTAAAGGAAACGTGATCCCAAAGGAACAACCAGCACCGGAGAAGACACAGTAATTGCACATCATTGCGCATCATTGCCGTGAAATTTTTCTGATCTTTAAAAGGGTTCTGAACATCGGTTCGGTCAACCCTTTTTCTTTTCTAAGTTTCAGCGCTTTTTCAATCATCGCCGGATCAGGGGAACTTTCTGACGCTGGAAGACAAAAATGAAACGCCTGCTGGATCTCAGACAGCATCTCGTCAAGTTCATTTTTAGGCGTATGGGTTGAGAAGTAATAACGTGACGGATAAAACAGGGATTCTCCTTCCCGGATCACTCCCTCCTGTATTGCTACTTTTTCCAGCGGTGTTCCGGGATAGATCCTTAATCCCGCGAGCATAAGAACCATATCATCCTCGCTGATATACCGCCTGATAAATTCCCGGGTCTGGTTGACGGTTTCCCTGGTTTCTCCAGGTCCGCCAAAAAGAAAAAACCACATCGTTGGAAGATCATATTGGCGAATCAGTTGAGCTGTACGAATGATATCATCAAGAGAAAACCCTTTTTTCAGGTTTTTTATGACGGAAGGAGAAGCGCTGTCTGGAGTCACATCTATCTGTTTGAATCCTGCTTCCATCATCAGGCTAAAAAGCTCACTGCTTGTATTTCCCGGATTTATACCCATTGTTCTTAATCTGGGATTGATCTTTCTGCGGATTATCGCCCGGCAAACGGCTTCTCCATGGCCGGCAGGTTCGTTAAAAGTGGAGTCAACAAAATCGAATATGACCGGCCCTAACCGGTCCACAGCCTCCTCTATTTCGCGGGCGATTTCTTCCGGGTCCCTCAAACGGTATTTCTTACCTTCGATGCAAGGATACGTGCAGTAAATGCATCCAAGGGCACATCCACGTTTCGTTTGAATGCTGTAGACACCTCGCTGCAAATACAGGTTGAAATCGATATGACGGTCTATTTCGGAAAATGGTATCCTGTTATATTTCAGATAGTTGTAGTTGGATTCCACAGGTCTTTCAGTGTTTCTTTTTGTCAGTACATTCGGCAAATGGATAGCTGGCTTATCCTCATCCAGGCACTGAAGTAAATTGATTAACACCTCCTCCCCTTCGCCGATCACCCCGTAATCGGCTTCTGTCATAGCCATCATTTCATATGGAAAAACACTGAACCCGCTTCCTCCAACAATGACTGGAACCCTGGAAATCTTTCTTACCGGCCGGATGAAATCATCCATTATCCGATCCGGATAGAAGATTGTTTTGTCTGCCACCACATCGTCTATATTCCTGATGCTGAAACCGATATAGTCGGGTTGGAAAACCCCGACAAGTTCAGGAAGAGTTTTGCCTTCATCAAACATTCCATCGTACACCTTCACATCATACCTGGATTCCAGAACGGAGGCTAACAGGTTTAACCCTAAAGGTGGGATCGGGTATGGAAGTTTTTCGATGTTCGTGTTAACCAGGAGAACTCTTTTCATTCGGAATTCGTAAATCGTAATTCTTACTTCGTAATTAAATAACGTCTGTTCCTTTTTTAATCAGCCAAAGAGCCCCTACCCTTTCATGGAACTCTTCATAGGATATGTTCGTACTTGTCACGGCGTTGAAAAAATTGTATCTGTCATAATTAAAATCGATGATATACTCCCATATCTGCCGGTGATAGACCGTCCCTGGCATAGGTGTCAGGATCGTATATCCTGCAAATACTACAGGATTGGCAGAAGAGTAATCTGCAAGCGCTTTAAAATCATCTTCATTATAATCGAACGGAATGACATAATTGCCTCGAACCATAATACCGTTTCTGTGAAACACCTCAATCGCTTTCTGATTATCCGCAGCGGGAGATTCCTTGTTGTACCTTTTAAGTTCTTCGTCCCTGAATGATTCAAATCCGCATATGACAACCTTTAATCCTCCTTTCGCCATCTTCTCAATGATTTCAGGCTGATTAGCAGCAACATCTGCCCGGATATCCATCACAAACGTTTTGTTGATCCTTTCCTCCAGAATCCTGTCAAAAAGGTGGCTCATGAACCCCATATCCACCACTGTATTAGCATCAGCAAATCTTACTACCGGGTATTCAGGCATGGCAGATAATTCATCAATAAGGCTTTCTACTCCTCTCTGATGGTATTTTCCCTTGAATTGCGTCCATATGGAACAAAATGTACACTTATAGGAACATCCCAGGGAGGTAAAGACGTACGTACTGGGATACGGGCTGTTGCCTACCTTGTAGGTTGAAATCCAGCGGGAAAGATGACTGCGGTCAATTTCCAGAAAATCTGCACCCGCAGGATCCCAGGCAGGAACTTTTCCCTGTGTTTTTCTCAGACCTTCCGGAGTCCGGATGAGGATCCCCGGGATTGCATCCAATAGTGATTTTTTATCTCTAGCTTCTACAACTGCTTTAAAGAGATGGGGACATTGTCCGGGGATGACAATATCAACCGAAGGGTCCGAAAAATCAAATGGCAACATGGTTGCATGTAAGCCACCTGCAACCGTAATTATTTGAGGATCTGTCTTTTTTACAACCTGGCATATTGAAATAGAAGCATTGAACTCTGAAGTGATTACGGTCACACCTACAATGTCAGGTCGGTGTTCCTCAACCAACTTTCTGACTAACTCCATAAGAGGCAGAGCTGCCGGATGGAGGTCATATTCCCCTTTTATATCAAACACAACAACGTCATGATCTTTCACAGCTGAAGCAATTGTCAGCAGACCCAACGGAGGGCCGATTAACTTTTTATGTATAAATGGTTTGGCCGCTTCCGGGGCATATTTTAGAATGTTGTTTTCCGGGGAACGCGGTGGATTGATCAGGAGAATCTTCATGAAGTACGAATTACGAAGTACGATGTACGAATTCAAATCCGGATTCAAGTACGAAGTACAAAGTCCTGACTGTGCATGACATCGGGGAAATAACGGGAGATAAGCAATAGCCCATTAACAGGAAGTATTACATATTAATCGTGACCAAAAGTACATAATATTCTGACGTTGGCGCTTTGCCTGAATATGCTAATTTTGTTTGTCCAACCAGTATTCCGCAGATGTCAGCCACTGAGTCCATTCGTGCGAAAATGCAAGAGCTGAAGTGCTGTGTGATCATTCCTACATACAACAACGCCGGGACGTTAGATAAGGTGATCAGGGGTGTTAAAGAATATACCGGCGATATCATTGTGGTGAATGATGGCAGCACGGATGAAACCTCTATGATTCTCAATGAGGTGGCAATAGGCAGCTCATCACTTATTCACATCATCACGATTGAAAAAAACACCGGGAAAGGATATGCTTTACGACAGGGATTCGATTATGCGATCAGTCGGGGATACAGGTATGCCATTACCATAGACAGTGACGGACAGCATTTTCCCGAAGATTTACCTGGTTTCATCAGAATGATTAAGAAAAATCCTGATTCGATCGTGATTGGCGCCCGGGATATGGAGCAACAGGATATTCCGGGAACCAGCAGTTTTGGACACAAATTTTCTATATTCTGGTTCAGGGTAGAAACCGGGTTGAAGATACCCGATGTGCAATCGGGATACAGGTTATACCCACTCGAAAAGATCAGGTCAGTGCACCATTTTTTCTCCCGTAAATACGAGTTTGAAGTCGAAGTCCTTGTACGATTGGCCTGGAGAGGTGTTCCTATCAATTCATTACCGGTTAAAGTCTGGTACGGACCGAAAGGCGAACGGATTTCACATTTCAGAAAAGGCCGCGACTTTGCCCGTACCACCTTGTTGAATACGATACTGGTTTTTGCCGCACTCTTGTGGGTCAGGCCTTTTCATTTGGCCAAAGGCCTCAGAAAAAAAAGTTTCAAAGAGATCATCAGGGAGTATTTTATCAACAGCAAAGACTCCAACACTAAATTGGCATGGTCGGTGGTATTGGGAATCTTTATTGGTGTTTCGCCTTTCTGGGGCTATCAGATGATTTTGGCAGTAGCCTTGGCCCACTTTTTAAGATTGAATAAATTTGTCGCCCTGGTAACATCCAATATCAGCATTCCCCCCATGATTCCTATCATCATTTTTTTAAGTTATGCGGCTGGTGGTATTGTACTGGGTGTAGATACCTCCCACCTTGAATATACTTCAGGCATTGATTTCGAATGGATAAAACAAAACCTGATCCAGTATATCCTTGGGTGTTTTGTCCTTGGAGCCGCATTTGCGCCGGTTTGCGGACTTACCACATATGTATTGCTGGTTTCCTTCAGAAAAAAAGTGCTGAAGGAAGAGATAAAAATGAACTAACTGACCGAAGCTGGATGGCAAATTTCTTTATTGATATCTACCGCTTTTTCCAAAAACACCGATGGGCTTTCTGGTTATTTCTTGTACTTATCTCCGGCTTTATCATCATATTTTCATCCCGGATCAGGCTGGAGGAAGATATCTCCAGGTTCACATCCCGGGACGACAGCCTGAGTAAGGATGAATTTGTGATCCGTAACTTTAAATTTTCCGAACGCCTTATCATTCATATCCGTCAGTCCGATGCGGATGCCCATCCTGATCCTGATCTCCTGATTTCTCTTGCCAAAGAACTGCACGACAGCCTGTTAGCCAATCTTGATACAGCGTATGTACAATCAATAATCCTGAAAACTGATGAGGACCTGCTTCCATTCATAGAAACCCTCATCGGAAATCACCTCCCGATATTCCTGGATGAAAAGGATTATGCCGGGCTGGACAGCCTGGGATGGAATGGGCGGATTGAACAGATCATCCGGAATAATTATAAATTACTGATCTCCCCGGCAAGTCTTATACTGAAACGCAGGTTGGTTGAAGATCCTCTTGGTTTTTCCAATATGGCCCTGAAAAAATTAAAAAGCCTTCAGGTGGATGACAATTATATTCTTAAGGATGGATATATCTTCTCGAAGGATCTCAGGCATCTGCTTTTCTTCATCGTGCCCTCAAACGCACCAAGTGAAACCCGGAAAAACACCGAACTGGTTAACGCCATCGATCTGCTTATTGACCGGGTTCAATCCAACCACAAAAATCAGGATGTTATTCCTGAAAACCCTGTTGATATTGATTACTTCGGTTCTGTTGCAGTGGCTGTTGGAAATGCAAACCAGCTAAAAAGTGATATAATCCTTTGTCTCTCATTAGCACTTCTGGGCATACTGCTCCTCACCGGATGGTACTTCCGGAATCTTGTTGTCCCACTTCTCGGATTTGTCCCGGCTTTTTTCGGAGGCGGACTCGCGCTGGGTATTCTGTATCTTGTGAAAGGAAATGTTTCGGTTATCGCATTAGGCATTGGTTCTGTCATTCTTGGCCTCATCATTGATTATGCCCTTTACATGATCAACCACTACCGGTTAAAAAATCATGTGGAAGAGGTGATCAGGGACATGGCACAAACCATCTTCGTTTGCAGCCTCACGTCCGTAGGAGCTTTTCTTTGCCTGGTATCTCTGAACTCTGCGGTATTGCATGATCTTGGATGGTTTGCTGCCTTGAGCATTCTTGGAGCTGCTTTCTTTGCACTTGTGATACTTCCGCAGTTTCTTGGGAAGTACCTTCTCCCCGGTGAAAAACATAGAAACAAGACCAATCTCATTGACAGGATCGGTGTTATCCAGTTTGGGAAACAGGGCTTTCTGATCGCAGGGCTGTTAATCCTTGGAATTGTCAGTATCATCTATCTGAAAAGAGTCACGTTTGAGACCGACATGAACAGTCTTAATTACATGTCGGACAGATTGCTCAAAGCAGAAAAAGACCTTGAAGATATTTCTACTTCTTCAGTCAAAAATGTCTTTATTGTATCAACTGGCCAGACCGTCGATCAGGCACTTCAACATAATGAAACGGCAGTCAAAAAGTTGAATGAATTAAAAGCCGGTGGCCTTATTCACGGATGGTCGGGGATCAGTAATTTTCTCCTTTCTGATTCAATTCAACGGATCCGGCTGGATCAATGGAATAAATTCTGGACCAGGGAAAGGACCGAAGAACTAACCTCAAAAGTTCGAGTGGAAGGGAAAAGGCTTGGATTCTCACCCGGAGCGTTTGACGGACTTGAGAGAATGATTTCGCGTTCTTTCACTGTTCTTGATACTCATTCATACAAACAGGTTCAGGAAATCCTTTTCAAGGAGTGGGTCAGCGAAAATCCCGGTCTGGTTCTGGTGACTGCTATCGCGAGGGTCACGGAACAAGAGAAACCAGTGGTTTATGATTCCTTTAAAAACGATCCACGGTTTGTTTTGTTTGACCGTCAGAACCTCACCAACAGGTTTGTGGAAAACGTACGGGTCGATTTCGACAGGTTGGTTACCTTCTCAATGATTTTTGTTTCAGTTTTGCTTCTCCTCTCGTTTGGGAGGATAGAGACCGGATTTACTACTGCCCTTCCCATGTTTTTTGCCTGGCTGCTTACTCTTGGGTTCATGGGTTTGTTCGGTATCAGATTCAATATTTTTAACATCATCATTTCTTCCTTTGTCTTCGGACTTGGAGTGGATTACAGTATCCTTATGATGCGCGGATTACTAAGTGAATACAAAACCGGTGTCAGCGAGATGAAAACGTACCAGGTTTCCATTTTTCTCTCTTCCTCAACAACCATCATCGGTGTTGCTGCCCTGTTTGCTGCACGTCACCCTGCGCTCAATTCCATCGCCCTGATCTCAATCATCGGTGTGATATCAGTGGTCCTTGTCTCTTATACTTTCCAGTCTTTTCTTTCATCCTGGTTCCTGTTTAAACCAAGGCAAAGAAAAAGCTTTCCTGTTACGTTATTCATCGCCTGGTTTTCCATTGTTGTGGCATGGATCCCCATTTCGTCAATCGCACTGATCCTTGTCATTTACGGAATGGTAATCAGCCCGTTGCTCCCCATATCAGGCAAGAGAAAACAGGCGTTGTTCCACCGGATCTTCTGCAAGCTCAGTAAGATCTATATCGCAATAAACTTTCCGAAGTATCATCAGGTCGAAAATCCAGGGGGCGAAGATTTTATCAAACCGGCTGTTATCATCAGCAACCACCAGTCGCTCATTGAAACACCGGCTTTGTTACGGCTGAATCCAAATATTCTTATCCTGACCAATGACTGGGTATACCGTCACTGGGTATTTGGTCCTGTTGCCCGTCTGGCGGGTTTCCCTCCAATGGCTGAAGGTATTGACAACTCACTTGGCATCATAAAGCAAAAGATGGATGAAGGGTTTTCAATCCTTATTTTTCCGGAGGGAACACGTTCCCGTGATGGCCGAATTCAGCGGTTTCACCGTGGAGCATTTTACATAGCGGAAAAATTGCATGCCGATATTCTTCCTGTTCTTATCTTCGGAAGCGGCGACTTCCTCCCCAAAGGAAATTTCTGGGGAAAGCCAAGCAGACTTTTTATGAAGATTCTTCCCAGAATAACACCGGAAAGCAGGGTTTTCGGTAATAACTATTCTGAACGTACCAAACAGGTTCGCCATTACTACCGGGATCAGTATGAAGACTTCAAAGATTTAAACGGGACACCTTCCTACCACCACCTTGCCGTACGGATGAACTATCTTTTCAAAGGCCCGGTAATTGAATGGTATGTCAGGATAAAGATGATACTTGAGCAGGATTTCCGGGACTATCATGAACTGCTTCCAAGATCGGGCTCCATCCTTGACCTGGGATGCGGTTACGGATATATCACATATATGCTGATGCTCGCCAGTGACAAGCGTAAACTGACCGGTGTGGATTTTGATCGGGAGAAGATAACACTTGCACAGAATGGATATCTCAGGAACGACCGGATTCATTTTATTCACGCCGATGTCGCGGATTACGTGATTTCAGCCGTGGATGGAGTCCTTCTTGGTGATGTTTTGCATTATTTGCCTCCCGACAAACAGACTGATCTGTTACAAAAGTGTATGCAGAGCCTGAAACCAGGAGGGGTGTTGCTGATCCGAGAAGGGATCCTGGAATTGTCAGCCAGGCATAGGCTGACCAGGATCACAGAATTTTTTTCAACGTGCGTTATCCAATTCAATCAAACCCATGCAGCCGGAAAATTATGGTTTTTATCTGCCCGTCAAATCCAAATCCTTGCCGAAAGCAACGGAATGTCTTATGAAATGATTGACAGGGGTAAGGGAAGCTCAAATGTTTTCATGGTCATCAAACGGGGTGTTTGAAGTTTTCAAATTTCCATTCAACCAGCTGTTTAAACCGACTGGCAACATGTGTAGTAACCCGGTTATGGACAAACTCCCAGGCCTTTCTCAACGGTATGATCCCGGACCAGAATTGCCTGCCGTAAAAGTTAAAACTGGTAAGAAAAAAAAGTTGGGACATCTCTTTTTCGTCCCGTTCCGGGATGGATGTTCGTACATACAGGGAGAATATCCCGATAGGATACCCTCCTGTACAGGCATATACAAAATAGCGGGCATTATCAGTATCGTTTGGAGCAGGGATAGGCTGAATCCGGATCGCCTTCATCACAAATAGCTTATAAAAGCGGCCTAATAAAGTAATTACGATATCATCTATCTTTCCATTCTTCAGATTTACCCTGGCAATATGGTTGGGCCAGCAGATTGAATCGCCATTCCATTTCATCAATTCATTGAAAAGGTAACTGGATGGAGCTTCGATACCAACCCGGTGTATATTCATCAGTCTGAACTTGTGAACATCAATCCCGATTCGCTGCAGAATGCTATTGCTGTATAATTCTCTTTCTTCATCATTCCTTATAGTAACAAGAGTTTTACAATCCGGTTTCTTCAGAAAGAAGAAATATATATCAGTGAATATATTTCCGCTCCTTGTCAACGGTAGTTTCTCAGTTGCTGGTGGTGTCGGTGGATCAGGGATAGTTTTCATTTGGCAGGGACAAACGTACAAATTCGTAGTCGACTAATAATCCTGAATAATCAAGGTATATTTTATCAAGGTTTTGTCTGATAGATTTCCTCCTCCTTCAGATTTGCAGCAATTGACTCCCTTAGATTTCCCTGATCTTTATACGTTCCAGATTTGTCAAAAGTAATGCATTTTATTTAGATTGTTTATCACTATTGTCCGACTAAAACCTGATTCTCCTCTTGTTCACTTGTAACTATCAAACAATCAGGTATAATCTTATTAATCATAACTTTTTCAAAAATAGACCCCTCTCATGTCAGGGCGAAT
>Ga0172371_10000565_pt1 | contig 57763 bp, 55 predicted proteins | sample Lak12m_FD_114543 | JGI IMG/M metagenome (GOLD analysis project Ga0172371, IMG submission 114543) | Freshwater microbial communities from Kabuno Bay, South-Kivu, Congo - kab_022012_12m | ecosystem: Environmental > Aquatic > Freshwater > Lake | place: Democratic Republic of the Congo: South-Kivu... | reverse complement strand
GGCTAAGCCCCTACGCCGGATCCCGCCTGCTGGCGGGATGCTCCAGGGCTCGCCGCTTCCCGAACTGCCGCCACCCCCAAACCCCCGGCAACTTAAATAACCTTAATAGCTTCTAGATTATAAGGACACGGTTAGTATAAATGATTTTTATTTTAGAAAAAGAAAACCGTCCCGCTAAGCGGGACGGTAGTTTATTGTTGTTCTATTTTTTCCTGGCCACGGGCCAGTCGGAAAGGTTATTAATCCAAACAGACCGTATGTCGATATTTTCCACAAAGGCGATCGCCATGGTAACGGCGACAGAAAACTCGTGTTGTTTGAGTAGCCCGGGAAGTATGTCGTGCAGGCTTCCTAATGTGGCATCACCCTCGGGCCAAACATGCGGGGCGTGGCGGCCATAAACCTGACGCTCGAGGTTGAACCAGCGAATAACGCCTTCAAACAGAGGAATCTCAATGCGGAAGCGGCCGATCTTGTGCACTAAATTGTTACGTGGGTCGGTGCAATAAACAGTGTCGGTGAAGACAAGAATCTTTTTCTTGGTCAGCATTACCTCGCGCACATTTGCTAGAGCCCTGATTCGTTCGCATTCCAACTCCAAGTGTTGGTCTGGCGTGGTAATGGGTGTTGGTTCGGCCGATGTGGTTGTGGCCGGAGTGGCGGTGGCTTCAACTTGGTCGGTCTCTTCACTTTTTTCAATCGTCGTTTCATCATTTACAGCCGGAGCGGGTGGTACTGCTGGTGCCGGTTCGCCGGGGAACGGTGCTCTGTTCAAGGCAATGTCTAGCGCCGCGGGCGGATTGAGCTGGCCGGTACTAACCAGCTCAAATAAGTTCAATAATTTTTTGCTGCCCAATGGCATGTTGTTGTTCCTTTGTCGTTAAGAGTGGTGTGGTTGCATCGTTCGCAGTCGATCAATGCTCAGAGCTATCGGCGATGTTTTTTCTTTGGCCGAGCAAACAGGCCCGGGCGCTGGCGGCGTTTTCGCACCTTAGCGGCAATGTCGGCCGTGATTGCGGCCACCAATGTTTCGTTAATCTCTTCGGCAATTCCCCATGGGAGATCGAAAATACTAACGGCAAAGCCAGCCAGATAATGTGCCATCAATTCTATTTTCCCCCGCTTGGAGAAAGTGGCAAACACACACCACGGTTGACCAGCCGCGGCTAGCAGCTGGCGAACTTTTAATTCGACAGCAGCGGTGTTGGTGGTGGTGTGTCCCCAGAAATTAAGTTGGTTAATAATCTGCCGGCCGGCATCGCCAGGGTATTGAGCCAGAATATCTTGGTTAAGTTTAACCCAATCTTCGGTTTGAATGGTAATACCATCCGGGCCAACTTCCTGGTCGGGCAAAAATATTCGGGTGACCAAAAAAGTATGATCGTCGACTTTTTCCGTGGTGGCAAACCAGCTGATTGGGCCGCGGCTAACGCTAACCAATGTGCGCAGGTAGTTGTAGACATCCCAAGTGAATAGAACGCTTAGCGCGGCTGGATTGGATTCAACTCGGGGTGTAAAACGGTGCGGAGCAAAAAGCTTTGCAGCGCGAGAAATAACGTTAGTTAAGAACTTTTTGGTCATGAGGTAGCGCCTCCGGTTGGTCGAAATTGCAGCTTTAATTGTCAAAGAGAGTTTAATCAACGGAAAACAGTCGTATTCCGTGGACAGCTAAACTTATCATATTATGCCTGATTGTCAAGCGGACTAGGGATCAGGGACTAGGGGCTAGGCAGCTCCAAACACTCTAGTCCCTAATCCCTAGCCCCTAGTCCCTAAAAAAAGAAACCCCCATCTTTTTCAAGACAGGGGTTTAAATGTGATTGTTACTTCTTTTTCTTTTTGCCTTCAGCGACCGGCCAAAGGTCGATATGTTTACCCCAGCCGTCGTTGACATTGACGCTTTCCACAAAAGCAATTGCCATGGTAGTCGCCACGGCAAATTCACGTTTGCCGATTAATTGCGGCAGAAGATCTTTCATGTTACCTAGGCAAGCGTTACCGGTAGATTTTACGTGCGGCGCTTGAAAACCGTTTACCTGACGCTCGAGGTTGAACCACCTAACGCAGCTATCGTAACCGTCAAGGGAAAGTTCGATCCTAAACTTACCAATTTCATGCACCACGTTATCGCGCGGATCGGTGCAGTACAAGGTGTCGGTAAAGACATGAATGCCTCGACTGCGTACTTCAACTCGCTGCACATGTTCAACCGCCAACAGCCGGTCGTATTCCAAACCAAGCGGTGAAACATTGGCCGCAGCCGATTTTTCTTGAATCCGTTGCTGCAGCGCAACAGCGGCGGTTAGGTCTCGTTGAAGTTGCGATACTAATAGCTGGCTAATTACCAACCCATGGTCTATTGCATGGTCGATTTTTTCTAACCGGTTGCCACACAGCGTGATATATCGATCGCGATCGGTCTGTTGCTTAGGTTTTACAGCCGCCGCCTTTTTTGTCGTTGCCGCGGTAATGTCGGCCAGTAAGAAGTTGGCAGCTTCGTGCAAGATATGGTGAAAGATAGCCACCTGCTCGGCACGATGTTCAGTGCTACAACCCAAGGGGATATTTATGTAGAGTGCTCGGTTGTCGATTAATTGCGCTACAGAATGCCGCATACTTTCCGGCGGATAAATTGGCCAGCCAGCAGTAGTAGAAGTGGCGAATTTACAATTCCCGTCGTTGAATCTTTCGTTTAAACATTCGGTGCTTACACCCCACAAACGGTCGGGAAATTCTTCTTCGTAGTAATCGTCAAAGTCTCTACCGTCAACATTGCTTGGTTGGTCGCCCGGCGGTTGTACATCGAGCAGAATGGTAAAATTTGCTGGTGACGGTTTAGCTGCTGACTCGCCGTAGTAGGGGCCGGTTAACACTAACGGTTTAGCCACTGCTGGTCCAATAATTTTTTCCGCCAGCGCGGCAAAGGCCTTGGCCAACGTAGCCGGCAGAGTTTTAGAAATTACTTTGCATGGCGAACCTGTCGGCATTAGGTCTTGTTGCAATTGGCGCAAGCCTGCCAGTTGTTTAGCAAAATCTTGCGACGAGGTTGATCGGATCATTAAGTGGGTCATATCACCGAGCTTGGAGCTTTTTACTCCCACTCCGAGGCAATGGATAATGTTCAACTTTAAGTTGGCTGGCCCGGAAATAACCAGGCCGGTTAAGCCGTGATGGCATTCGATTACGCCGCCAAGATCGGCCAGCAGTAGTTTTACTTCGTGTTCGGGTTTTAACCCGGTCACGAAAAACTTGCAAGCTTTGGGTTGTCTGGGCATAGGTTTAACCTCCGTCAGAGAAGGGGAAATGTCAAAGAACCGGATAGAACAACTTAGCAGTTGGGCGGAGGAATGTCAACCGAGCTAATTACGAATTACTAATTACGAATTACGAATTGGGACAAAATGGACGAAATGACTATAAGAGGCTGGGATTGCCCCGAAGAGGCCCCATTGGGGCTTCGTCGCTCATCCCGCTACTTGCGGGTGGTCGGGATTCAACTCCCCTGCCTACCGGTAGGCAGGCTCGCAATGACAGCTAACCCACGGTTACGAACAATTCGTAATTAGTAATTCGTAATTAAAAAAGCCTCCGGGTGGAGGCTTTTTTCTATACTCGTTCGGCGTAATCGCCACTTTCCGTGTTAATGCGAATAATGTCTCCCTGCTTAATAAACAATGGTACTTGTACCTCGATGCCGGTTTCTAGCGTGGCCGGCTTGGTTACGCGGCCTTGGGCGGTGTCGCCCTTGGCACCTTCGATGGTGGAAGTAACTTGTAGTTCTACCTTGTTAGGAATGGCCACCGCTACCGGGGCATCGTTAAAGTACATCGCGTCGACTTCCGTGCCTTCTTTAAGATACCCGAGTTGGTCGGCGATTTGCTCGCGATCAATTCCAAACTGATCGTAAGATTCGCTGTTCATAAAGTAAGCTTGGTTGTCGTCGGCGTACAAAAAGCTGGCGCGGCGGTGAGCTAGATCAGCTTCAGTTGGCAATTCACCCGGGTGAAAATTAATTTCCAGCACTTTACCGGTAATTAAGTTCTTTAGCTTTGTTTGCATCACCGGTTTGCGTTGCTGCATCCGCACGAACTGAGCGCCAACCACCAAACAAGGCTGGTTGTCGATGTCGAACGTTTTACCTTTCTTAATATCGTTGAGAGCGGAAATAGCCATACCAGAAAAAGAAGGGTTTACCGTTAGCGAGTTAAGTATGGCAACAGCGCCATAAACCGCGCACGCTTAATAGCTTCGGACAGCTGTCGTTGATGGCTAGCGCAAATGGCGCTTTTACGTCGTGGCATAATTTTGCCGTACGAGCTGGTAAAGCGGCGCAGTAGTTCAACGTTCTTGTAATCGACGTCGGTGGTGTTGTTGATGCAGAAGTAGCAGGCCTTGCTTGGCGCTGTTAAATCTTGCAGGGTTGGACGCTTATTGCGTTTGTTATTAGAGTTGGAAAGTGACATAGATAAAGGTTAAAACGGAATATCTTCGACTTTGATTTCTTCATCGGCCGGGGCGCTGTTTTCAACCGGGGCCGGGGCGGAATTGGGGCCAGTCGCTGGGCCATTGCCGCCGGCTTGGTTGCCGCCTTTGCGGTCGAGCATTTCCATGCCTTCGGCCACGATTTCGGTGCGATAGCGTTTAACGCCATCTTGGCCTTCCCAGTCGCGGGTTTGCAGCCGGCCTTCAATATAGACCTTGCTGCCTTTGCGGAGGTATTGGCCGCAGACTTCGGCCAAGCGGCGCCAGGCCACGACGTTGTGGAACTCGGCTCGTTCTTGGCGCTGACCGGATTGGTCGGTCCAGACTTGATTAGTGGCCACGGAGAAAGTAGTAACGGTTGCGCCTTGAGGCGTGGTTTTTACTTCGGGATCACGGGTAACATTACCGATGATCATGGCTTTATTGAGGTTCATAAAACTTAAAGTGAAATGATGAACTTGGATTAAGGGCGACTTGATAGCGCGTAAAATAATCTTGGCCGGGTCCAGTTCATGAACAAACTACAGAATCGTTTCGTCGATCAGCTCGTCTAGCCTTTTATCGAGCTCTTCTAAGCTGACCTTACCTTCGTCGCTGTCAGCGGCTTGGGTTGGCACAACCCGAGTTTGAATATCGGTGTGTAGGGTGGCGGTAATAGTTGGCGTGGGGGCAGCTTCGCCGTTTCGTAAGGCTTGTTTGGCAGCCGCGGCAGCCGTAGCCGCTTCGCGCTGGTCTTTTTCTTTAGCCAATTCCGCCGCAGTACGTTCCGGTCGACTAATAAATAAGTGACGGAGTACTTCCGGGGCAAGCTGTAGGGCCACGTTTAACTTAGCCACTGCCACTGGCAGTAGGTTGCATTCGACGATGGTGTAGTACCCGTGGAAAACACGTTTGATTGGGTAGGCTAATTTGCGCTTACCCAAAGTGTCTTCGTGAGTAATCTGACAGCCGTGTTCGATTAAGATATTGCGCACCCGTTCAGTCACGGCCGGCAATTCGTCGACAGTGTACTTAACCGGGATTATGTACAACAGCGCGTAGTGCTGCTGTTGCTGTTCCTCATGAGGCGTTACTTCCATATTAAGACTTTGACATGAATAATTTTTAAACTATAGTTAATTGTTTGATAAAACTGTGGACAACCACCCTGGTTATTAGTGATTAGTGATTAGTGATTAGTAAATAGTGAATAGGGGCGTGATTTTAACCACTATTTACTATTCACTAAATAAAAACCGGGCCCACTAGCCCGGAACAGCACCATTAAAGGCGCTCTTGCCAGACCAGTAACCCCGCCGTGGCGGGGTTGATTCGTCGGATTGACGAACCGTGGAAGGGGTCTGTCTTATTCAGTTATGCTCGCACTCTAGCACGGAGGAGGGGGTTTGGCAAGATTAGGGGCTAGGGACTAGGGATCAGGGACTAGAGTGTTTAGAGCTGCCTAGTCCCTCGCCCCTCTTTATATATTGACTTTTACCGTTTACGATGGTACATTCCTCAATCAAGTTCATTAACAACTAAACTACCTTTTAAAGGTGAGGATATAAACATGGACTGGAAAACAATGACCCTGTCCGACCTTCGTCGCTTGTTAGTGGCCTTGCAAAAGGCAAGTGATAAGCCCGACGAATTTATTGCCGGGATAATCGCTCGTGAACCAATGGAAGTAATTCCGCACGGTCGAGTAACTATCGAAAGTTTACTCACCCTACTCGGCCAGACCAACGGCAGCACCATTCTGCCCGAAGAAATCGTGGCGCTGTTAAATCGGACCGAACCTCTTCCGCCAGCTCCACCGCCGGCACCACCACCAGCTGTGGCGCACGTGATTGATTGCGATGCAGCGCCGAGAAGTATCAATGGTAAAGTTAAAGAACATGCTAATGGCGGTCAACTTACCTGGGATATTAACCACTTCACGCTGTATCGATCGGAAAGGCAATGCGGCAACGAGCCGATTCACGGCCATAAACTCTTGCAAGAAATGCGCGGCCAAGCCACGCTCAATGCTAATGTGGCCGATTATCTCTTGGATCATCAAGAACTGATCCCCAAAAAATGGAAAGGATCAAAAATCCTATTTTGGGGCACGATCTTTCATCATGTCACTCTTCGAGGTGACAGACCATGTATTCGTTACATTTGCTGGGGCCGAAATAATTATCGCGAAGACAGGTGGCTGGAGGGATATAAGCCTCTTGACGAAATGATAAGACCAGACGAAATTTCACTGGTTCGCACCGACGTGCCGGTAGTTACTCCGCCACCGTTGCCGGTGCACATGATCGATTGTACTACCCCATACAAGTTCGAGCATTTTTTCTTGACTAATATGGTAAAGCCGATAGTCGCACTTCACCAAAACGGTGGGCGATTCAGCTATGACCCTGGTAGGGTTGGCTTGTATCAGGATCCGCAGCAGCTAACCGACGACATGGCCACCGGCGAAGTAGTGATGGCGAAATTACAGTCACATTACATGTTCCCGTTAGACGCGAACGTGTTGATGTACCTTTACGAACACGAGGAGCTGATCCCCGAAACGTGGAAAGGTAAAACCGTCTTTTTCTTTGGTACCGTTTACCAAAAGCTAGACGGCAGCCGAGTGGTGCCATATTTACACTGGCACACCTGGGGAGTTGATCGCGGCAACTGGCAGATCGGCTACCGAGCTTTGTCAGATAAATGGGGCATGTTTAGCCACGCCGCCATTCGCCCCGACATGACCGTTTTAACCGAGCCACTACCGCCACAGGATCAGCTTCATTCCAACGATACCGAAACCGAAGCTGACCCCGAAGACGACACCAACAACTATGCCGAAATAAGTAGCGAAAATGCTAACACATGTTTTCCCAGCACGCCGCCGCCAATACTGCTCACTTATCCGGGTAGCACAGGAGTGCCAATTCGTGGCTTGTATGTACCGCCGCCAGTGCCGGCAACTAACCCGCTAGATAACCCAAAAAACGTTGCCGGCGGAGAAGAAGACAGATGGTTCGGTGATTCGTTAAGACGGAGAATAGTGGCCCGGGCAAGAAGAAGGCGGCGACGAATGGCAGCTAATGTACTGCCGGTGCAGCCACCCAAGCACGTGATTGATTGTGATGCCGAACCCAGACTTAACTATCAGGTTGCTGGCCATACTTATGGAATTTATGTCGATCGACATATTCCGGGCGGACAGTTTGTTTGGGATCCAGACAAAGTTAGACTTCAAACATTCCCCAGCGGGGATAGACCTTACCAGTGCACGGCGCAGCTGCCAGTTTTGAATGCCAATGTTTTAGATTGGCTCCTGGAGAATCAGGAAAATATCCCGGAAGAATGGAAGGGTAAGGAAATATACTTTTGGGGTACAACCTACCGGCATCCGCAGTTCAATAATGGTGTTAGTGTCCGTTGCCTTTCTTGGGACGTGAATGGATGGCGGGCGTTTCAGCACTGGATCAATGATGACCTGGAAGCCGATAGCCGAGCAGCTGTTAGAATCGACCTTCCTGCAACGTTGGTGGAAAAGCCCGCTGAGCCGCCAATCGAACATGTGATTGATTGCGATGCCGCGCCAAAAATTGGCGATGACTTCTTTGGTGAAGCATTACAACAGATCAAGGTCGACCGGCATATTCCCGGCGGCAAAATGATTTGGGATAAAGACAGGGTTTGCCTACATCTGTTTCAAGGCCAAGCGGAAGAAGGAATTAGCGGCTGGGCAATATATCGGCTTACAGAGAATAAACCGGTGTTAAATGCTAACGTGCTCGATTATCTTTTAGAGCATCAGGAATTGATTCCGCAAAATTGGAAAGGAAAGAAGGTTTATTTCTGGGGTACGACATACAGGCTCAAAGAAGGCGCAGTGTTCGTGCGCTGTCTATTTTGGGCTAATGGTAAGTGGTGTTCAGCCAACCGTTGGAATAATGCCGGTTTCTTTGAGGCTGATGAACCGGCGGCTTGGCGCTAACCGTTAGTTTGTAAAAAGTTCATCATTCATACACCCTTTCGTCTAGGACGGAGGGGTGTTTTTTTAGGGGCTAGGGGTTTAGTGTCATTGCGAGGAGTTAATCTCGACCACCCGCAGGTGGCGGGATTAACGACGAAGCAACCCCAGCTCCTTTTAGATTTAGTTTCATCCGTAATGACTATACGGAGCTGGGGTTGCCACGTCGCTTCGTCCTGTTGTTTGCGAACGACAGGACTCCGCTCCTCGCAATGACACTTTACCCCCCTAGTCCCTAGCCCCTAGTCCCTGCTATACTACCTTCACTATGCAATTAACTTTCTTTCTCGGCCACGCGCCGTTATTATCGGTTGCGGAAATTACCGCGGTCTTATCTAATAAAGGCAAGTCCAAAATTATTGCTTACGCGCCGGCAGCGTTGGTGGTAGAAATGCCCGAACCGATTAATATTCCCGAACTGCAGGTTACCCTTGGCGGTACCATTAAAATTGGTGAGGTAATTGCGATTATGTCGCGGGCAGAATTGACTCCAGCGGCAATTGCCAAGCTGTTGTTGGTAATTAAGTCTGCCGCCAAAGAGACAGAATCAAAGAAGTTTCATTTTGGGTTTTCGGCTTATCCATTTAAAGGTCAGTTGTTTAAACTGCCGCGCAATTTTGGTTTGGCGGTTAAAACCGTCTTGCAACAGCAGGGCTTGGGCAGTGTGCGGAATGTGGTTTCAAACGAACCGGTGCTATCATCGGTCACGCTCACCAAAAACAAACTGCTAACTCATGGCGCCGAGCTGTGCTTTTTGCCAACCGACGATGGCGTGTTGATTGTTCACACTAAATCGGTGCAGCCGTTCGCGTCGTATTCCGAGCGTGATTACGGCCGCCCCGGGCGCGATGCTCGCTCTGGCATGCTGCCACCCAAAGTAGCGCAGATAATGATCAACCTAGCCGGTGCTAATAAAACCCAATTACTACTCGATCCATTCTGCGGTAGCGGCACCGTACTGACCGAAGCGCTGCTGTTGGGTTTTCGGCATTTAGCCGGGTCGGATCTGTCGGAACGAGCCGTGGCCGATACCAAACAAAACGTCGCTTTTATCCAAAAACAATTTCAGTTGACCGGCGTAAACGTGGCCATAGCGGTCGGCGACGCGCGGCAGTTATCGTCTGGCTACAAACCGGCCGCAGTTGGCGCGATTGTGACCGAACCGTACTTGGGCCCGGCGCAACGGGGCAACGAAACTCACAAACAGCTGTCCGATGCAAAATCGGAACTGCTGGCGTTGTATCAAAATGCTTTCAAACAATTTGCCAAAGTATTAAAACATGGTGGTCGCGTAGTCAACGTCTTTCCGGTCTGGCATGGCAAACCGATAATGGATGAATTACAACTGCGACAGATAGAAAAACTCGGGTTTAAACGCGTGCCGCTGTTACCAAAAGAACTGGCGCATTTTCTCACCCCGCGGCAATCATTAGTCTACCGGCGCGAAGGGCAGCGGGTGGAACGGGAAGTGTTTGGGTGGGTGAGGGGTTAATTACGAATTAGGAATTATCGGCCTACGCTCTGCGGAGCTACGGCCGACGCAGGCGAATTAAGAATTGTTTGTTACCACGGTTTTTTTAGACGCCCTCCTTATTACTGTCACCCCGAGCCCATTCGATGCCACTCGGGGTGACAGTACAAGAGGGGGCGTCGAAAAAGGCGAGAGATGGCATTAAATAAAAAGAAAAACCCAGCTCCGAGAACCGGAACTGGGTTTTGTGATTATGATTAGTTGTTCTCCCTCAGGCGAGTACTTTCGGCATAACGAGTATTACGCCACCATCGGGAACGAAGGTTGTTTCGAATTCTTCTGGTGGTATTACGCGATTGGCGTCACGGGCGCACATTCTGACTTCGTACCTTCCTGAGTTGAATGGCTTATTCGGCTCAAATCCAAGTTGTTTCATGGCTTCCGCCACGGTTGGCGGATCCAAGATGATGGTCAGTATGGGGCTGATTGGCGGCATTTTGCCTACCCGCGCTGTCACAGGGGGAAGTTTTTCTGTTGGGGTTGTATTCACTCTTTCTCCTTTTGGCTGGGCAAGTGCCCGCCACAACTGTGAACGGCAAGCACTGTGTCATTCTCCTTTACTTCGAAAACATCGAATTGTGCTGGCGGAATGGCCGCACTCATTTGGTTACGAGTAACGATTTTTATTTCCCACCGAGATGTTTCGAACGGATCTTTCGCCGTAAACCGAATACGTTTGATGGCTTCGGTGATGGTGGGTTGGCTCAAAGTAACGACGCGAACCGTACCGCCGACTCGACCAACTCGAACGATTACTGCCGTGCCCATGTTTTTTCCCTGACGATTTTGGGTTGGAACAACACGACGCTTCCGTCGAGCACTGTCGTGTTTTCGTACTGATCCGGGTCGATGTGGTGCCCGTTCAATTTAACGTTGAAGTCTCCCGGCTGTAACCCTGACTAGTAGCCTGTCGAACAGCTTCAGCGAGTGTTGGTGGTTCCAATACCACGTCGATTATTTTTCCCCCGGCTTCCAACACCCCGATTTTTACTGTCATCTTTTCCTCCTTTTCACGTAAAGATTTTGTCGACGGCGGCGCCAGCGATGGCGGAAAAAACGATGATAGCTACCGCCAGCCCAATGTTGCGGCAGGCGGTTTTGCAGATGGACTGTCGGGCGACAATGGCCTGTTCAGTCGACAGAATCGACAGGGCGACTAAGCCCCAAGCGATATCCACCCATACGCCGATGTTAAGCGGCAACAGGGCAATCGGTACCACGAACGTCAGCGGAAAACCGAACTTGCCTACCAGCGTGCTAAAGGCGTAACGCAGCGCCGTGGCACGACTAACGCCACGTTCACCGCGACGTTGCATATACACACCAAAAGCATCTGAGCCGCTGTCGGCCACGGCGATAGTGATGATGGCGGCAATTACCGCCAATTTGGCGTTGGTGGATTGAGCCATACTAACGGCCATACCCACCAGCAAACCGAGGGCGGTTAAAATACCGCTGCAAATTCCAAACGTGAGTTCGCCAATGCGGTCGTGCCAGCGCATGGCCAGTTGTACGCATTTGCTTTGGCACTGCTTCTGCATTAGCGTCAGATAGCTTTCGGTCATCAGATCGTCGTCGTGCCAATCAAGCAACAGCATGGTGGTGCGCAAGCCTTCTTCGTTTTCGGCGCGCAGCTTGGTGAACGACCCGAGCTGTTCTACCTCGTCGATTGTAACCAAGGCCAGCGGCAAATGAAACCGCTTGCGGGTTTTAACCACGGTGGTTAAAACGCCATGCTTGGCCAGTAGCTGACTAACTTCGTCGGCGCTGACGACGGATTCATGAACTTCACGAACACGGAACTTTTCCGAGCTATGCCCGCTGTGTTTGTGTTCGTGACTGAGCATGCAGGCGCCGCCTTCTTCACGAATGCGCCAGATTATCTCGTCGTCGTCGCGAAAGAAAGTATCGCGTTGTACGTTTTCACCGAGAAATTCGGCGTTGTGCTCCAGTAGCTTGGCTACCGAAAACTCCCCGTAACGTTTGGCTTGGAATTCCATTCGTTCGCCCATGCTAAAACCTCCTCGCCGATCAATTGGTCGGCAGTATTTTTGTTAAGGAACTGATGGTATAGAATAGCATAATTTAGCTATTTGGTCAATAACGCGAAATAAAAACCCCGATTTACTCGGAAATCGGGGAATTTACTGTTGAGATGATAATTAAAGAGCGGTAAACAGATGGCTTGCGAAGGATGACACCGGTAACCCGGGTGCCGAGGGAGATAGTGGATCACCTGCCCTTCTATACCACTCCGACCATCCAGGCCGAAGGGAAAGAGGCGATCGGCAACAGCCGTGTGTTTAGGCTGCCACCAATCCGCGGGCGCACCAGCGCCCAGGATTATGAAACACTAATTGCTGACGATGCAGCTGCTGTCTTTGCCAGCGTTGTTCGCGGCGGCAGGCACGAGCGAAGTTGTGAAGCATGGCCACGATTGTTCGTCGACGGTTGCTCACTAAGATAGAGAACTTTTGTGTTGGCGACGATTTGCCGTGTTGAGCGCGCAGATAACCGACTTTGCGTTGGCGTAAACCACCACAACTTCGATGCTGCCGAGCCATGGGCACCTCCCGGGGAAAAGGTTGAAAGAACAGCCACTGTCGCTTAACTCCGCGATAGAGCAACGACGTTTAATATCGTAGCGCAGTTAGGCCCAAAGTTCAATTATTAGCGATGTGGAAAACTGCAAAACTAAATGTTAAAAGACAGCTGCTGCCAGTTGCTGGAAGTCAGTTCATTTAGAGCGACGGCATTAGCCAGGTCGTAAGTGCCAATGCGAGTTCGCACTAAAGTTTCTACATAACCACCAACGTTTAAGTCTGCTCCCAGATCGTGCGCCAAAGAACGAATATAAGTGCCGGAAGAGCAGTCGATATCTAATTCCAAAAGCGGCCAGTTGTAGCTCAATAGCTCAAGCTTGTAGACAGTGACAGCGGCCGGCGCTCGGGCAACGGTCACTCCTTGCCGAGCCAGTTCATAGAGTTTTTTGCCGGCTATTTTTTTAGCCGAATACATCGGCGGAATTTGGTTTAACGGCCCGCGCAGCTTGGCTAATGCTTGTGCTACGGCCGCTTTACTTGGCGGCGCTGCGTTAACTGTCGGGGTAATTATTCCGGTGCAATCGGCGGTGTCGGCGGTGGCACCTAAGTAAAACGTCGCTCGATAGCTTTTGTCTAACCTTAGAAAGGTATTGAGTTGTTTGGTTGATTCACGGCCTACGCCCACAATCAACAATCCCGTTGCAAACGGGTCGAGCGTGCCGGCATGGCCCACTCGGCGTTCATTGGTTAAACGTCGTATCCGGTCAACCACATCATGTGAGGTAATGCCGGCTGGTTTGTTGATTAAGAGAAACATGTTTAATTACGAATTACTAATTACTAATTACGAATTGCTATATTCAGACGGTAGTGTAGCACGTTTTAGTTTAGGTAGACGTCTGAACAAAGAGATCTTACTCTAGCAGGCGCTTCGGGGTCAGGATGACAAAAAAGAGGTTTAATTACAAGAGAAACTACTTAGGTAAGACAATCCGTAATTCGTAATTAGTAATTAGTAATTCAGCCCCGTCCATGCTAATCTAGCGCTATGTAACGGTTCTTTTAAAACAAAACCATCCCGGCAAGGAGGTGACCAATGTGCGGGGTGTTTGGCATGGTGGCCTTGGCTTGCGTAATACCGGAATTAATGAAAGCGGCGGCACGAATGGAGAATCGTGGCGCTCAGTCGGTTGGGGTGGCAACATTGGAACCAGATGGTCAATTTCTCGTGTACAAAAAAGCCGCGCCGGCGGAAATAGCTTTTTACGATTGGGACAGCGATGCTCATCGAGGCACTTCGGGGATCGTTCATACACGCTATGCTACTACCGGTACACATACCAAGCAGTCGATCTTACGCAATGCCGGTCCGTCAGTTGGAGAGTTGGTGGCGATTACGCACAATGGTGATACGGTTAACGCCGAATTGCTGCGAGCGCAATTAGCCGCTCGGGGCGTGGCACTTACGTCCGAAACCGATACGGAAATAATCCGTTGTTTGGTAGAAGACGCTTTGCGGGCAGAAACAATCTTGGCTACGGATAGCATGCGAGAATATGCGGTTAAACTGTTTGCTGCGTTGGCAAAAGTGCAGGCGCAAATTATTGGCGCATACTCTTTGGTAATTCTCACCCGCCGCGGAGTTTGCGGTTGGCGGGGGCAAGCCGGCATTCGGCCGCTCTTGTGGGCGACCAAGCAAAACGCCGCTGGCGGCATAAAGGCGGTTGGCTTTGCTTCCGAGTCGTCGGTGTTTAACGCGCTGACCGGTTGGAGTGATATTACCGATGTTTTGCCCGGCGAAGCCTTTTTTGTACCGAACGATCTGTCGGGCATTTATCGGCATCGCTTAAGTGAAGCGCCAGAGCGACTTTGCTTCTTTGAGTTTCTCTATCTGGCTCGGCCCGACTCGCGCTTTAATCGGCGACGGGTAGAAATGGCCCGGCGGGATTTAGGTATTGCTGTGGCTCGGGAACGGGCTGCCGATTTTGCCCGCTATGCTTCAACCGATACCGTGGTGGTGCCAATTCCCACTTGTCCGGTTAATGCGGCGCAAGCTTTTGCGGCCGAGCTTGGTTTGCCGGTGGCTCATGCGATCATAAAGTTAGGCAACAAACGCAGCTTTATGGAAACGAGCGAAGAAAAGCGAGAGCGAGCAATCGACGACAAGTTTGCTTTCATTAAAGAAATGGTGGTAGGAAAACATGTCATCTTGTTCGACGATTCAATCGTGCGCGGGCCAACTTCACGAAAGTTAGTGGCGCGAGTCTTGAGTTTAGGCGCGTTGTCGGCCGGCGTGGTGTCGCTTTGCCCGCGCATGTTCGGCGCCTGTTTCTATGGTGTCGACACACCAGACTGCAACAAGCTAATCGCTTGGGATGCGATTAATCATCGCGTGCTAACCGAAGCGGAAATTGCGCGCGCCATTGGCGCTGACTGGGTGGTCTATCTCTCGGTCGCTGGATTAGTCGCTGGATCACAATTACCGCCGGACAGTTTTTGCCTCGGCTGTGTCACCGGCGAGTATCCTACGCCGCTCTGCGGTGCCGACAGTAAGTGTCAGCGGCGGGTAGAAGATCGTGACGGATCGTAGTCAAACCGCTATTATTTCATAATCACAATTAGACCCTGCTTAACGGCGGGGTTTCTTTTTTAGGGATCAGGGACTAGGGGCTAGGGACTAGGGTAGGGATCGGGAACTAGGGTGTTTAGAGTTGCCTAGTCCCTAGTCCCTAACCCCTAGTCCCTCGATTGACTTTTCCCACTTTCTCCGATACACTAGCGATACTTTTTATTTAACCCTAATGAATGTTACCGAACTAGCTCGTCGCTTGCGGGTGAACCCCCGTGAACTGCTGGAACTACTACCGCTGTTCGGTTTTGATATTGGGGCGCGAGCGGTCAAAATTGACCCGCGAACCGCGCAACGAATTGTGCGCGAATGGCCGCAACGGTATCGCGAATACCAAGCCCGGCAGTTGGCTGAACGTAAGCAGAAAGAAAAAGAAGCCCGGCGCGCTCGCATGGAACAAAGTGGCCCGGTACTGATTCCGGCGGTGTTAACCGTGCGCGAATTTGCTGAGTTGATCGACGTGCCGGTAAACAAGGTGGTGGCAGAATTAATGAGCAACGGTATTTTAGCCACGCTTAACGAACGAATTGATTATTCCACCGCTTCAATTATTGCCGAAGATCTCGGGTTGCTGGTAGCGCCGGCTGCGGCCGGTGCCACTGCCGATGCCACATCGGACGAAAGGCTAAAAGTGCTTTTGGCCGATGCCACGGCTGAATCTAAACAACCGCGCCCACCAGTGGTGGTGGTAATGGGCCATGTCGACCACGGCAAAACCAAATTACTCGACGCGATTCGCCACACCAACGTAGTTGAAGGGGAACACGGTGGCATTACGCAACATATCGGGGCATATCAAGTGGAAAAAAAAGGCCGACTGATTACTTTTATCGACACCCCCGGTCATGAAGCATTTTCGGCCATGCGGTCGCGCGGTGCCAAAGTAGCCGACATTGCCATTTTGGTGGTGGCCGCCGATGATTCAATTAAACCGCAAACAGTCGAAGCGATACAAATTATCCATGCGCTGGGCATGCCGTTTATCGTCGCCATCAACAAAATCGACAAACCCGACGCCGATGTGGAAAAAGTAAAAAATGATCTGGCGCAGCGCAACTTGCTGCCCGAAGATTGGGGCGGAAAAATTATCTGTGTGCCAATTTCCGCCAAAGCCGGCACTAATATCGATCAGCTACTGGAAACAATTTTACTGGTGGCCGATTTAGAACAAGATAAAATTACTTCCAACCCCAACCGACCGGCGGTTGGTACAATTATCGAAGCTCATAAAGATCCGGGTGAAGGAGCAGTGGCTACGTTACTGGTGCAAAGTGGTACGTTACATGTTAATGACACCATGGGTATTAATGGCGGGTTGTACGGTCGGGTGCGGGCAATGAAAAATTGGACCGGCGCCGATGTGGCCAGTGCACCACCGGGTACGCCAGTTAAGATTTTAGGTTGGAAACAAGAACCGGCCGTTGGTGATATCTTGGAAGTGGCCACCGACTCGAAACAATTGGAAGCCAAGGTAAAAAAGAATGTTAGCGGTCGAGTGGAAAAAGCCATGTCGTTTAACACCAGTTCGGCGAGCGAGGAAGACGACGATACCGCCGTGGTAAAAACACTGGGCATTGTGCTAAAGACCGATGCACTTGGCAGTGCCGAAGCCATTAGCGAATCGTTGGAAAAATTGGAAATTCCGGCTGGCGTGCGTTGCAAAATAATTAGCCAAGGCTTAGGTAATGTCACCGAAGCCGACGTATTGCGCGGCGAAGGTGAAAACGCGTTGGTGTTAGGGTTTAACGTACAAATTACGCCAATGGCGGCTATATTGGCCGACGAAAAGAAAGTCACCGCCCGCGCTTTTAAGATTATTTACGAGCTGCTCGATTTAGTAAAAGAAAAAATTAACAGCATGGTAGAAATAGAAATTCGCGAAGTCGATTTAGGCAAAGTAAAGGTGCTGGCAATTTTCAAAAAAGACAAGATCGGCCAGGTAATTGGTGGCGCCGTTACCGATGGTAAAGTGGCGCTCAATGCCAAAGCCCGGTTAATGCGCGATGGCCTAGACTTGGAGCGGCTTACCATTGTGGAACTGCAATCCGGTAAACAAAGCGTCACTGACGTAATGGCCGGCGGCCAATGTGGGATGAAAGTTACCGGCAAGTTAGACGTGCACGAAGGCGATGTGCTCGAAGTTTACCAAGAAGAAAAAGTAATTAAAACCGTAAAATAAATATTTATGTCCGAGCTTATTCTTACAGCCGATAATTTCGACACCGAAGTATTACAGTCCAAAGTACCAGTGTTGGTAGATTTTTACGCCACTTGGTGTGGCCCGTGCAAAATCCAGGGCCCGATTATTGCCGAACTGGCCGCCGATTTAGCCGGCGCCGCGGTCAAAATCGCTAAGCTCGATATCGATGCAGTTTCGGCGGTAGCTGAGCGCTTTAATGTGATGTCTATTCCAACACTGATTATCTTCAATCATGGCCAGCCAGTAGAAACGATGGTCGGCTTACGGAATAAAGAAGATCTCAAGGCGAAATTGCAAGCACTGCAAAGTTAGTAAAATTATCTTTACGATAGATCAGCCCCGTTCAGCGGGGTTGATTTTTTTCTATTTGATGGTATCATAAGTTATTCCGCACCTTGAACTAACTAAAAAGGAGAAACAATGCGTTGGGAAGAACCGACCGGGTTGCCGTTCGCTAGCTTGGCAGCTGGTGGTTTTTTAGCCATCGGCTTAATTTTGATCACAGTAGCAACCGCCGCCATAATTGGAGAAGACTGGTGGTTTACACTGTATGAGTGGACCGTAGTGTATTATGTTGGTTGGTGCATTATCGTAATTTTAGCCTCAACCAAACGCACTTTGCCCATTAGGCTGATTCGGCTAAAAAATCGCGACCAAGTGGCCGAAGCCATCGCCCGTCGCCAACGACGTTGAACAGGAGTTACACCATGGCAAAAAAACATCGTCAGCCATCGGCGCCGCCGGAACTATGGCGCTGGAAACTAACCTATCTATTGCTGCATGTACGTGGAGACAAAACCTGGCACGACGGGCAACACGAACTGCGCACGCACCGCTTTCGTGCGACCGATCTAAACCAAGCCAAACGATTCGCGCTGGAACATTTGCAGCACTTGCTGCATAATAACGAGCGGCTCGAGCTAGTAATCGGTGACCACACTCGGCTGGAAGCCGAAAATATTACCCCGCCTTTAACAGTCTTTTTACTCAACCAGTATCATTCTCGCAGCAAACTGCTGCACGTCAAACTCGAAGCCGCTGCCAATTGCTTTAGCGGCGGGCCGTCGACATGACCAAACACACCAAACGGATACGATCAACATCGTATCCGTTTTAGGATAGAAAATTAAGTATGCCGGAGTACGTATACAGTATGCAGGGTAATAATATTCACGTTCGTGAAAAACAGTTCCCGCATTCTGCATACTGATCCCTGCATACTAGCTCCGCACCCTGTACTTCGCCCCCTTAATATGCTACACTTAAAGGCACCTTATGGCTAAAGCAAACTACGACATTATAGTAATCGGTGGATCGGCGGCTGGGTTGACCGCCGCTTTGTTTGCTGTGCGCCGCGGTTGGCGCGTGGCAATAGTTTCCGCCGACATTGGCGGGCAAATGACCCTCACTGACGAAATAAATAATTACCCCGGGATTGTTAAAATATCCGGCAAAGCTTTGGCCCGCACTATGCTCACCCAAGCCGAATCGGCTGGCGTTGAAACATTTTATGACCGAGTGGCGATGGTAGAGCCGGAAGGCGATAGCTTTGCCGTGGCCACGGCTGCCAGTTCGTTTACCGCCAAAGCGGTTATTTTGGCCTTTGGCCTGTCACCGCGGTTGCTCGGAGTTCCGGGAGAATCAACTTTCGTTGGCCGAGGCATCAGCTACGGTATTAGCCACGATCTAGAAAAATATCGCTATCAAACAGTCGCCGTAGTTGGCGGCGGCAATGGTGCTGTTACGGCCGCCTTGCAATTGGCAGCGGTGGCACATCAGGTTTATTTAGTTCACCGTCGCGATACCTTACGCGCCGATCAAATTTTAGCCGATCAGTTAACGGCTAATTCAAACATCGAAGCAATCATGTCGGCGGAAGTGGTAGCCGCGGCTGGGGACAATCAATTGACAGAAATATCCATTCGTGATATAAATGGTAATCGTTCTTTGGCTTGTAATCAATTAATCGTGCAGATTGGTTTTACCAGTCAGACCGACTGGCTGGGTAAAATCGTTAAGCGTGATAAATACGGTATGATCACAATCGACGGTTCCTGCCGGACATCACAGCCTGGCATATTTGCCGCCGGTGATGTTACCAGCATCGCTTTTCGCCAAGTGATTATTTCGGCTGGCGAAGGGGCCAAAGCTGCTCTGTCGGCCGACCAATATCTTCGTGGTACGGAGAAGCAACCAATTATTCCCGATTGGAAATAGAAATAATCAAAACCATTTTTTGGAGGTGAAGAATGGCCAGCTGGATTAACCCGCCAGTGCGTTACCCGGAGCCGCCGTTGCGGCCGTATGGAGAGTCAAGCCGATCGTGGTATCGAATCGGCAAGTGGGTCGTCTTAGTAGCGTTCATTGTTGGGTCGTTCGTCGTATTAGCCGCTCGGTAGTTTGTTTCACGCATTGCCCCTGCCATTAGGCGGGGGTTTTTGTTTTACGAGGGACTAGGGGCTAGGGATTAGTGACTAGTTCATCACTCGATTGACAATTTAATAAATAGATGCTACAGTGCAAAATCAAGTTCCTTGAAAAACTACCTAGAAATATAAGGATCTCAAACCGAGTCAAAGAATTAGGAGGTGCTTTGTGAAGCAAGAAATGAAAAAACTAATGGTGGCGCTTGGCCTCATCTTGGTCAAAGTTGGTGGAAAGTTGCTGCTGGTCTTTGGCAAACTGGCCAAAATGCTCAAACTCGGCAAGGTCGGCTTGGCCGCGGCGTCGTTGGCCGGTTACAGCTATCTGTTCACCTGGCAGTTTGCATTGCTGCTGATGTTCGCCATTGGCTTTCATGAATACGGCCACGTTTGGGCCATGCGCCGGCGCGGCATTCCCACTAAAGGGTTTTACTTTCTGCCGTTGATTGGTGGCGCGGCGGTAGCGGAAAAAGCCTTTCCGTCCGACGAGGCCGAATCGTTCGTGGGTATTATGGGCCCGCTCTGGGGTTTGGCTTTGGTAGTGGTGGCCTTAGCCGGTTACTTGCTAACCGAGAACGTCTACTTCGGCGCGGCGGCGGCTTGGATGGCTTTGATAAATCTGTTCAATCTGTTGCCGATCAATCCGCTCGATGGCGGCCGTGTTCTCAAATCGATCGGCTATTCCATTCATTCGCGCCTGGGAATCATTATTATGGCGCTGGGTTTGGTGGCTGGGCTAGTGGCCATGTACTGGATTAAATCCGGCCTGTTCGCTTTTATCTTAATCATCGGCGGGCTAGACTTGTTCGCTGAACTCAGGCGACACCGGTCGCTGGATCACAGTCCACTCACCGACAAACAAAAAGACAAGTACCGATGTAAGTGGTTTAAGACAAGGTACAAAATATCGTTGGAAGATCGCGCCGAGGCTTTTCTCCAGCAGCATGACGAAGAGGCTCTGGCGTTAGTACCGGTCGGCGAATGGAGCAATGAAAATTACTTGCAAAGGTACGAAGAAAAATTTGGTGCCGAACTGGCTGCCAAAGTGCGGCAAGAAGTGGAAGAGTGTCTAGTAGCCGTTGAACGTAACAATGCCCGCTACCGGCCGGAAAACATTGCGGCCACCCGCGTTGAAGATATTGAAAACGGTGTTAAGGTACTCACGGACGCAGAAAAATATATTGCAGCCAGGGAGATAATGGAAAAGATGCCCGAAGCGATGCGCTCTGCTGCCAAGATCAACGTGCAGCTTTCCCCCGAGCAGTTAGCGCAAATTCAACAAAGGGCAGAAACCGATTGGGATGCCAAATATGCTCGTCGCCCCAGTATGACCAAAAAAGAATTGACGGCGAGTATTGTGCTCTACCTAATGGTGGTGGCAATTCTATTCGGCGTGATCGAACTAATGCATGGTATTCCCGGCGTGGATTTAATTCACACCTTCCTGGCCGGGTAAGTTAGACCGTTCTTTCATTCATTTAGCCCCCTCCAGAATACGGAGGGGGTTTTTGTTTTGCGAATGAATAGTAAATAAGGGTTGGTGTTTGTAGTGTCATTGCGAGGAGTCCCGCAGGACGACGAAGCCAGCCTCGCCGGCTAGGCGGGCAACCCCAGTTCTTTATTGTTATTGAGAATAACTAAAAGGAGCTGGGGTTGCTTCGTCGGGCTGCCGCGGGCAAGCCCTCCTCGCAATGACAGCTTGTCCTTGACATTACCAATCGTCCGTGCTAAATTAGTTTATTCGTTCATTTCATTAATAAAACACAACTCTCAACGCAATGGAGGTAATATAGCCATGAACCCGGAACAAAACCAAGGGCAAAAACCGCCCGAGCAGCAACAGCAAATTATCGAACTGGCTAAGGGTGGCATTACCGATGCCAATCTTACGGCCGAGGAAATGAATCGTTTACTCAACCGTGGCGTGCCATTTCGCCGATTCGTGAAAGAACTGGCGCAAACTTTTGGCCGGCCGGAAGAAGAATTGCGGCAGCAGCAACAACCGCCGATTGAGGTTAAGGCCAATCCCAACAACATGGGCAGCTACGGCGAGTTGCATCATGACGTGTACAACCCCGTCGCCAACGATAAGATGACAGGTTGTATGGCATTTTTGGTGATAGCGGTTTTGGCGCTCTTTACGATTGCCGTTGCGCAGACGTTTAAGTCGCCAGCAAATAACAAACCGACAATTTCGGCAGTATCACCAACGCCAGTCGCCGAATCAGCCAGCTCAACCAACATCGTTGAGAAAAGAACATTTCAATCGCGAGTGCGGTTCAGAAATCAACTGGATGATAATCTAAGTATGGTCGAAATAACAGCGCAATGGCAGGTTCCGGCTAGTCTGCCAATTGTTGAACAAAAGAACATCGCCAGAAAAATAGAGATGACAGCGACAGCCGCCACAACTATCATTGCAATAGAATATGTGTCTGGCGGAGACCACATTTCGCTCATTAATCAGGCAATTAAGTATGAATTTTTAAAGAAATGGCGGAAAATAGTCAAACTACAACCACAGTCGCCGTTGGCTAACTGCCAGCCGATCATAACGGACGTGCGTGTTAAGTAAACGCGTGTAACAAATCACAAAGGCCCCTGTCACAACCGACGGGGGCTTTTTTAGGGACTAGGGGCTGGGGACTAGGTAGCTCCAAACACTTTAGTCCCTCGCCCCTAGTCCCTAGCCCCTCGCCACTGTATACTAGAGCCATGATCACCCCCACCTTCAAACTAGAAACCGAACTGTTGGCGGCTGGCTATAAGTTAATCGCCGGTATCGATGAAGCCGGTCGCGGGCCATGGGCCGGGCCAATTGTAGCCGGAGCAGTAGTAATTGCCGATCCAGCTTTGTTTGTGCACGACCGCGTTCGTGATTCCAAAATGCTCTCGGCTAAAGCCAGGCTAGAACTGTCGGATTGGATTAAAGCTAACGCGGTGGCTTGGGCGGTAGGGGAAGTGCCAAGCGAAGAGCTCGACTCAATCGGCTTGCAAATGGCTAACAAGACGGCGATGAAGCGGGCGATTGAAAAACTAGAACCTCGGCCGGATTTTATTTTGACCGACTACGTGGGTCGAATTGAGTTTCGTACGCCGTTTAAAGCTATTATCGGTGGCGACCGTACCAGTATGGTGATTGCGGCCGCGTCAATCATCGCTAAAACGTATCGCGACGAACAAATGGAGCAGTTTGCTTTAGTCTACCCCGAGTATGGTTTCGAACTGCACAAGGGTTACGGCACTAAATTGCACCAAGACATGCTGGTTAAACACGGTTTGTGCCCCATTCATCGGCGTAGTTTTAGGCCCGTGGCGGCGGTTGCAAAAAGATCAGCAAAAGGGTAAACTAAAACCACTAAATTAAGTGGTTTTTTGTTTATGAAACATAATATTGAAGAGCCATATTTTGACTCAGCTATGGGTTTGCGAAAAATCCCGGCCGGGACCGAGATGATTACGGGCGACATGAGCGTACCGGTGGAAATGCAGTCATTTGCCGAGCAAAAGTTTTTGGAAAAACTAGATAAATTAATCGCCGAGCGTCGGGGTAGCAGTATTGGCGCGTTAAAAAAGAGCGGCTTCATTCAGCACTTAAAGCCGGAAGAGATTGCCAAGATATTTGCCGGCTTTGCCGATGACGACGAAGTCTTTGATCTCGATCTTAAAAACACAATCAAACCAAGATACGAAGAGGTAATCAGTCGAAAAAAGCACGATTAATTTTTATGGTCCAATATAATCATCAAGAAATAGAAGCCAGGTGGAGTAAAAAGTGGGACGAACTCGGTTTGTATAAAGCCGAAGATTTTAGTAAAAAACCAAAGTACTACTTACTAGTCGAATTCCCATATCCATCTGGTGAAGGGTTGCATGTGGGGCATCCGCGTAGTTTTACGGCGATGGATGTTGTCGCGCGCCAGCGACGCATGGCCGGGCAGAATGTATTATATCCAATGGGTTTTGATTCGTTTGGGTTACCGTCGGAAAACTATGCCATAAAAACCGGCGTTCATCCGGCAATTACTACGGCTAAAAACGAAGCCAACTTTACCCGCCAGCTTAAGAGCTTGGGTTTTTCGTTTGACTGGTCGCGCACGTTTTCTACTACCGATCCGGCATACTACAAATGGACGCAATGGATTTTCTTACAACTCTACAAACACGGTTTAGCGTACAAATCCAAGATGCCGATTAATTGGTGTCTGTCATGCAAAATCGGTTTGGCCAACGAAGAGGTGGTTAATGGTAAATGTGAACGCTGCGGCGGAGTAGTGGAGAAGCGCGAAAAAGAACAGTGGATGCTGCGTATTACCGCTTATGCCGACCGGCTGATTTCAGACTTGGAGATAGTCGACTACCTCGAACAAATTAAAACCCAGCAAATTAATTGGATTGGGCGAAGCGAAGGGGCGGAGATTGAATTCAAAATCACCAACGGCGATTCAATAATTAAGGTTTTTACTACGCGGCCGGATACCTTGTTTGGCGCGACGTATTTAGTATTGTCGCCGGAGCATGAACTGATTAGTCAGCTGTCGGTTACAAATGAAAAAGAAGTTCAAAAATATATTCAAGCGGCTAATAAAAAATCGGAGCTAGAACGAACGGAATTGCAAAAAGAAAAGACGGGTGTAGAGCTCAAGGGCGTAAAAGCTATTAACCTGGCCAATGGCGAAGAAATCCCAATCTTTGTGGCCGATTATGTACTGAGTGGTTATGGCACCGGTGCCATTATGGCCGTACCGGCGCACGATGAACGGGATTTAGAGTTTGCTCGTAAATATCATTTGCCAATAGTGCCAGTAGTATCGCCAACCGAAGTTCGTTATGTGGTGGTAGAAAAAAGTTTGCCAGCCGATGCGGTCGCCAAATTAGAAAATTATGGCGAAGTTATAGTTGATAAAACTGATAAAGGTTGGGGTAAGTTTTTTGTAGTGAAAGTGACAATAGAAAAAGAAAACGACTTTATTGCTTTCTTGGAAAGTAATCTACTACCAACGTCAGATGGCGGTGGGGCTTGGTATGCCGATAGTATGAATTCAACCAACGTGGTCGTTTTCCCTAACAAACATTTTCGGCTTTGGAACAACGATGTTTTACAAGAGCAAATTGAATACGGGCGGTCAGTTGGGCTGCCAGATAAACAAACTCAAAAAGATTTTGCCGCTTTTGTTGATTCGGACGATAGTGCACTAATCAACTCTGGTGAGTTTAATGGTCAATCGTCAATCGAGGCTGGGCCAAAGATTGCCGCCAAAGTCGGTGGTAAATTAAAAACCCAGTATAAACTTCGCGATTGGGTGTTTAGCCGCCAGCGCTATTGGGGCGAGCCGATTCCAATGGTTTGGTGCGAGCACTGTCAGCAACAAATTGAATCGTCGGCTACTGCCATTAGTTTTTACCGCCAAGACACGTGGCAGCAATTAACTAGCGGCCGCAAAACTGTTGAAACTCGCGCATTGAACCCCGAAGAGCCGGAACGATTTTTTGGTAATGTTGGTGTGGGTCAATTTTTGAAAGCAGTGAATAAAGAAACGTGGGATGAGCGCTATTTTAAGGTGACAGCCGTGTGGCAGTTCAAGAGCATTGAAGAGTTGTACAAAAAACACCCCGAACTACACGAACAAATCTGGCCGGGTTCAACCGGTAAAACATTGCAAGATTGGTTAGACGGTTACGCCAAGAGCGGTCCGGAATATTTAGATAAGATAAAAAAGAATGGTTTGATCGCCTGGGCGGTGGAAGCGGTTATTCCAGGTTGGGTACCATTACCAGAAGATCAATTGCCGTTAGAATTACCGGCGGTAGAAAAATATCAGCCAACAGATAATGGTGAATCGCCGTTAGCGGTTATGACCGATTGGGTCAATACCACTTGTCCAAACTGCGGCGGTACTGCTCGCCGAGAAACGGACACGATGCCAAACTGGGCTGGATCGTCGTGGTACTTTTTGCGCTATATTGATCCACAGAATAATCAAGCGCTGGCTGATTCAGACAAGATGAAATACTGGGCGCCAGTAGATTGGTACAACGGTGGGATGGAACACACCACGCTGCACTTGCTCTATTCTCGTTTTTGGTACAAATTTTTGTACGATATTGGTGCGGTACCAAAAGAATGTGGTAGTGAGCCATATAAAAAGCGCACGGCGCAAGGCATGATTCTTGGTGAAGGTGGCGAGAAAATGTCTAAGTCACGCGGCAACGTTATCAACCCCGATAGTATCGTCGATAAATACGGCGCGGACACTTTGCGTGTTTACATTATGTTTATGGGGCCGTTCGATCAAGCCATTCCTTGGGATACTAATGGTGTGTTGGGCGTGCGACGGTTCTTAGACAAAGTATCGTCATTAGCTGAAAAAGTAACCAAGAAAATCAAAGACGACACCGAGGTTTTGCGAGTGTTGCATCAAACTGTTAAGAAAGTCACCGACGATATTGCGGCGATGCGATTTAATACCGCCGTGTCGGCACTGATGATTTTAACTAACAAGTTACACGCCGCGCCAGCCGTGTCGTCCGATTCATTGGCTACCCTGCTCAAACTTCTCGCGCCGTTTGCGCCATACATTACCGAAGAACTGTGGTCGCAACTAGGGCAAAAGGGGAGCATCCATCAAGCCGCTTGGCCGGAGTACGACGCTAAGTTAACCCAAGCCGATGAAGCGGAAATTGTGGTGCAAATAAACGGCAAACGAAAATGCAGTTTTGTTGCGCCAGCTACGGTTAATAAAGTACAACTAGAGCAACTAGCGTTGCAGCAAGAAAAAGTAGTGGCAGCGCTGACTGGTCAAACACCAACCAAAGTAATTGTCGTGCCGGGGCGGTTGGTGAATATTGTCTTGGTACAGTAAAAATAATGAACTTAATTCGGGTGCTCATCGGTCGATTAAAGCATAATCAACTCGTTAGTCATAGCGCGGTCTTTTTTATTGGCACAATCGTGGCTAATGTTGGCAATTATTTTTTTCATTTGATCATGGCACGCTTGCTCGGAGTAACTGAGTATGGCGAGCTACAGTCGTTGCTGTCTTTGCTGATTGTTTTTGGCATTCCGTTTGCGGTGATTAATATTGTTATTGTTAATTATGCTGCGCCACTGCAAGCCGCCGACGATCAAAATTCGTTACGCCGATTATGGCGGTGGACTAATATTCGGCTGCTAGCGGTAGGCGGATTATTTGGTTTATTAGTGGTTGCTATTGCGGCGCCGGTCAGTCGTTTTCTTAATTTGTCATCGGTTTGGGGGGTGATGCTAATTGGATTGAGTGGTGTAATAGCATTGATAATTATGCCCAATCGGGCGTTCTTGCAAGGCACTAAAAAGTTTGTGGGCCTGTCGGTAAACATTGCTATAGAAGTGGCAATAAAATTAATTAGCGCTGGGCTATTGGTGTGGTTTGGCTGGCGGTTACTAGGGGCAGTTAGCGGTATGATAATTGGCGCTTTGTTTGCTTACGCCGTTTCGTTCGTGCCGTTACGATATTTGTGGTCTAAACCAACCGAGGCAACTGCCACTGGTATTGTTAGTCGCGATTTATTTAAATATTCTGGGCCGGTGATTGTGAGCCGGCTGTGTTTAACTTTGCTCTATGTTCTCGATGTAATATTAGCCAAACACTTTTTGTCGCCCGAACTGGCTGGATATTATGGTGGGCTGTCGGTATTGGGGCGGATGGGGTTTTTTCTTACCAGCCCAATTGTGGCGGTAATGTTTTCACTTGGTTCGGAACACCGCGCCGCTACCGATTTAAAACCACACCACCAACTGGTTACACAAACATTACTGTTAACCGGATTAATTACACTGGCGGTTATGATTAGCTATTTGGTCTTACCAAAGTTGTTTATTTTTGTGTTGTTAGGCGCGAAGTTTTACGCTATTTTGCCGTTCCTATGGCCATTCGCTTTAATGATGATTAATTATAGTTTGATTAACGTTTTAGTGCATTCGTTTTTGTCGATCCACAAACTACGCTTTGTACCAATCCTGGTGGGAGGAGTAATAGCCGAAGCGGCGGCGTTGTGGTTATGGCACGACAGTATTGCCACCTTCCTATGGGTGTTAAATGTAGTGATGGTAGTAGTGTTAATTGGCCTAGGGATTGAATATTGGCGAACGAGATTAATAACGCTCGGGCCAACTGTAGCCACATCGTCGATTGAGCCACTAACTTAAGTGCTCTTGCCGAAGTGTGCCCGGAGGGGGTACTATCAAACGTGTTATGTCTAACCCCACCGAAAAACCAACAGTGTCACTAATTATTCCGGTTTTTAACGAACGGGATAGTGTGGCGACGCTGTATCACGAATTAGTCACGATACTGCAACCACTGTCAATTACAGTGGAATTTGTGTTTGTAGACGACGGCAGTACCGATGGTTCGGTGGAACAACTGGCGGTTTTGGCTAATGCCGATTCGCGCGTAAGGGTAATTGAATTCACCCGTAACTTTGGTAAAGAAATGGCCACTACCGCGGGTTTACGTCAATGTCGTGGTGAGGCGGCGATTATGCTCGATGCCGATGGCCAGCATCCGGCCACGCTCGTGCCGGAATTAATTAAACACTGGCAAGCGGGTAAAGAAATGGTAGTGGGGGTGCGAACAGCCAACCAAAGCGAACCGCTGTTTAAGCATGTTGGTTCGTGGTTATTTTATGCCATTATCAACGCCATTGGTGAAACTAAAGTCATGCCGCAGTCAACCGACTTTCGGTTAATTAATCGTTTTGGTGTCGATCAATTTTTAATGTTAACCGAGCACCAGCGCATGACCCGCAGCTTGTTTGATTGGTTGGGGTTAAAAACCGAATATGTGCCTTTCGTGGCGCCGCCGCGCCGTCACGGTTTAGCTCGGTATAGTTTTTTGAAACTGTTAAAGTTGGCCATGAGTACTTTTGTGGCTAATAGTCTGGTGCCACTAAAAATCGCCGGCTATCTCGGGATTGTTATTACACTTTTTTCGGGGCTGTTTGGGGTGTTTATTATCGTTGAGAAATATATTCTAAATGATCCATGGGGGATGTCGTTTTCCGGGCCGGCGATGTTAGCCGTGCTCAATTTGTTTCTAATTGGCATAGTATTATCGTGCTTGGGGCTAATTGCTTTGTATATTGCTAACATTCATCGTGAAGTATCAAACCGACCGCTGTATGTTATTCGCCGTCAACGCAACATCAAGTTATCATCAAGCGAGCCGTCGATATGATCCGCTACAGCGTCATTGTGCCAGTTAAGGCGATTAACGATTACATTCGCGAATCGGTGCCAAAAATTTTAGACTGCGACCGGGCCGACGTGGAAATTATTATTTATCCCGACAGTACAACAACCGAAAGTTGGCCACAGACCAAGCAAATTGCCAGTGGCCCAGGTGGTCCGGCTAAAAAGCGCAGTTTGGCGCTACGCGATGCGGTTGGTGAGATATTAGTTTTCTTAGACGACGACGCTTATCCAGCGGCGGATTTTTTTTCTCAGCTAGACACGGACTTTTCAAACCCCGAAACGGTTGCAGTTGGTGGCCCGGCAGTCACTCCAGCCGACGATTCATTTTGGCAGCGGGTTAGCGGGGCGGTTTTTTTAAGCCGGCTAACCGGTGGGGCACCGGAACGTTATGCGCCGATTGGTCAACCGCGCTTTGTTGATGATTGGCCAAGCGTCAATTTATCCATTCGGCGCGAAGTATTTATAATGCTGGGCGGGTTTGATTCAAACTACTGGCCGGGTGAAGATACTAAGCTCTGCTTGGACTTAGTCCAAAAACTAAACAAAAAGATTTGGTACAATCCCAAGTTAATTGCTTACCATCATCGCCGGCCGGGGTTAATTAGGCATTTAAAACAGGTGGGCGGTTATGGCCTACATCGGGGGTTTTTCGCTAAAAAATATCCGGCCACCTCGCGCCGACTGAAGTATTTTTTACCCAGTATTTGGCTGACAGTCGTCGTTATTGGTGGTCTGTTGAGCGTTATTAATCCAGCTATAGCGCCGTGGTATATGCGGCTGTGGGGACTGTATGTTATAGTATTGGTCATCGCCACGGCTTGGGCTTGGCGGTTCGAACGGTCGCTTGGCGTGCTGTTTACAAGCGTTCCTTACAGTATTCTTACTCATTTGGTTTACGGCTGGCGGTTTGTACAAGGCTGGCTGTTTACCCGTCAATTGGTCAGTAAACTTCGTTAATTTCAATTAAGTATGACAGACAACATTCAAGCTGTTACCAAAGGTGAATTAGAAGTGCGAATCATCCGTCAACAATGTATTGGCGCGGCCACCTGTGTGGTTTATGCTCCCAATACTTTCGATCTCGATGCCGACAATGTGGCTATTATTAAAGAAGGTGAGTGGGATAAACTGGAAAAAGTAATCGCCGCCGCCCAGTCTTGCCCCGTTTTGGCGATTGAAGTTTATCAAAATGGAAAAAAGATTTATCCCACCAATTAAGCTATGGCTACTTTGCGCAAAACCGTGAATCAACATAACGTGCCGATCACCGATTTATCCGGTGTAACCGTTGTGGTTGGCTACTCGCCAATCGAATCAAATAAAGGCGTGCCGTTGCTGTCTCAAAATCGGCAGTTTCAATATTTCAACGCCCCAACTTACATTTACCCAATGGTGCCAGCCTATGCCGCTTCGTACCTTAAGCAGCAAGGTTTTTCTGTCTACTGGATGGACGGTATTGCCGAACAACAAACTTACCAGCAGTGGTGTGACGATTTTGCCGCTACCGGCGCCGATTATTTAATGATCGAAACTAAATCGCCAGTAGTGAAAGCACACTGGCAGCAAATTGCCGACCTGAAACAAAAGTTCCCGCATTGTAAAATTATTTTGGTAGGGGATCATGTTACTTTCATGCCATTGGAAAGCATGGAGCATTGCCCGGTAGATTATATTATCACCGGCGGTGATTACGACTTTGTAATCGTCAGCTTACTCCGTCATATTTATCTAGGAGAAGAGCTTGATGGTGGCGTTTATTGGCGCGCCACCGATACCGACATTACCGCGCCAGTCATTGCCAGCCATGCTCTACCAAACGGCACCGTGGTGAATGATTCTGGTAAAAGTTCATTGCGTCATAATTTAGATGAGCTGCCGTTTGTTGATCGTGATTTAACCAAATGGAAACTCTACGCCTACGAAAACGGTAATTATAAATATTTCCCCGGTACCTATATGTATAGTGGCCGTGATTGTTGGTGGAATCGCTGCACTTTTTGTGTGTGGGATCACACTATCAACCCCCGTGGGTCGTACCGCAGTTTTTCACCCGAACGGTTGTTTGCCGAGGTAAAACACGTGGTCGATAATTATGGCATTAAAGAAATCTTCGACGACGCCGGTACCATGTTTATCGGCCCTAAGCTCAAAAAGTTTTGCGAGCTGATGATAGAGAGCGGCTATAACAAAAAAGTGCGTTATAGTTGTAACATGCGATTCAACGCGCTGAATCAAGAATATTACAATCTAATGGCTAAAGCCGGCTTTCGCTTTATTCTGTACGGTATGGAATCGGGCAACCAAAAAACGCTCGATAAGCTCGATAAGGGCACAAAAGAAGAAGATACTATCAACGGCGCACGCATGGCGGCTAAGGCCGGTTTAGAGCCGCACGCTACCATTATGCTTGGTTATCCGTGGGAAGATTATGCCGACAGCAAGCGCACAATTGCGGTGGCAAAGTATTGTTTTAAAAAAGGATACTTTCATACTATGCAGGCCACAATTGTCGTACCATATCCGGGTACGCCATTATGGAAAGAGTGCAAAGAAAAAGGTTTGTTAATAACCGAAGATTACGACGATTACGATATGCGCCAGTCGGTAATGAAAATACCACTGTCTAAAGAACAAGTATTAGAGCTAACCCAAGATCTTTATTCGGCGTTTCTCTCGCCACAATATATTGCTCGCAAAATAATTTCTATTCGCAGTTGGGACGATGTTAAGTTCTTCTATCTTGCCGGCAAAAGATTATTTGGCCATTTACTCGACTTCGATCCTAGTCAATCTAAAGTGAACTGGAAGTCGTTTGAGTTTTGGCAACGAGCGGTTAAAACTTTAGGTGGTCATCTATTCAAGAACAAAACCAGTGTCGATATGGAAAAAGATAAAGTTAAGCTAGAAGATAGCGCCGTTAACAAATAATTATGACCGAGCTGTGCGTATCATCGGTCGGTAAAACATTGCGCCATGAGTTGCTACATCTAATAGCGGCTGGATTGTTGGGAGTAGTTGTATGGTCAATTTCAAAAAACACCGCAGTAATATTGATTACATTCGCTGTCTGTTTTTTTCTTGATCTCGATCACCTGGTCGACTATCTGTCTTACTTAATAAAGTTTCGGCGCCAAGTGGTAATAGCGGAATTTTTTTCGGGCAGTTATTTTGAACAATGGCGAAAGTTTATTACCCCGCTGCATTCATGGGAGTTAGTAATAGCGGCGATTGTAGCTGGAGCGGTAACGCAGAGTACTTGGCCGCTGTGCGTGGCGCTGGCGTTGGCCGTTCATTATTTAATGGATTATATTACCAACCCAGTTAATGTTTGGGCCTATTGGTTTATTTATCGTGCCCGCCACCGTTGGCATAAGCCGGCGATTGCTCGTGGGTTTATTGGTTAAGATTATATGATAAACAAATTTCCAGTAGCCAAGCACATGGTTAATTTAGGTTGTGGCAATGTTGGCCACGACGACTGGATCAATATTGATTTTGGGGCGTTAGCTTTTGTGAACCAACATCCGTGGCTAAAGAAAATTATTTTTGCTTTACATTTAGCACCGGTTGTCTACCAACGGCCATGGCCCAAAAATATCCTATTTATTAATCTGCGCAACCAGTTTCCCTTTGCCGATAATTCGCTGGATTTTGTTTATTCGTCGCATTTTATTGAACATATTCAGACTTACGAAGTAATCGCCCTGTTTAAACAATGTTACCGAGCATTAAAACCGGGTGGGATAATGCGTATTGCTACTCCAGATCTTGAAGTAATCGCTAGACAGTATTTAGCCGATTCAGATCCGATTAATCGGGTAGAGGTAATCAACGATCACTTTTGGGGTTTAGTGGAACATACCAACACGGCACCATCGTTGCACGAAAGAATTCTAACTTGGTTTGCTCGCGGCCATCAGTGGATGTACAACTATGAATATTTCAAAAAGATATTAATCTTAGCCGGTTTCGACCAAGCCAAGATAGTTAAATGTGCTTATCGGCAAGGGCAAACACCCAACTTAGATTTTTTGGATCGTCATCCTGATCATACAATTTACGTTGAGGTAACTAAATAATTAAAAAAAGGACCGCCATAAGCGGTCCTATTTTTTTGTGATAAATTCAAGTTTGTTTCATGCCACTGGTGGCGATCTGCTGATCGAACACCATGGCCGATCTTGCCTTGGCTCGGGCTAGATCTTGCTCGGCTAGTTGCCGGTTAAGCCTTTCATTCACGCTAGCTATCCAAGCTTCGAACTCAGCCGCCGAAGCAAAACCGTCGGCTTTAATTGACGACCGACGGTAGTTGATTTCGTTACCGGCGGCGGCCGTGGGCCACCATAGATTTTCCTGCACCACTTGGCGAAAAATTGGCGTGCCGGGTAGGGGTGTTAAAATGGCGAACGAAACGCTGTCGGCACCGCAGGCGGCAGCAACTTCAACCGATCGTTCCATTTCCGCTCTGGTTTCTCCGGGAAAGCCGGCGATCCAGAAAGTGTGTACGAACAGCCCGGCCGCTTTAGCGCGGGCAATGGCCGGAGCAATGTCTGCTACTTGCAACCGCTTGCCAACGATATCGTTTAACACTCGTTGCACGCCGGATTCACAAGCCAAAGTGACTTGGTAGCAACCAGCGTCGTTCATCAGCTGGAACATCTCTTGCTGCTGCGCCGCATGGTAATTTGCTTTAATGCCATTGGGCGTGCACCAGGGTAGCCCAAGCGGCTTAAGTAAACCGCACAGCTCTTTGAGTTGGCCAAGATTGGCGGTGATAGTGTCGTCTTCGAACTGAATTTCTTTAATACCGTAGCGGTCGATGCTATCGGTAATTTCCGCTAGAATGTCGGCGGAGTTTCGCCAGCGCACTTTTTGCCCCCACAGCCGAGGCGTGGAGCAAAAAGCACATTTTTCCGGACAGCCGCGTGATGCCATAATGTTTAGCACGCGGTTCGAAGTTGATTTGGTGGAATGAAACCGGCCATAGTTAAAGTAGCCGGGCATATCCATCAAATGTCGGGCTGGCGGTAGCAACCAATGCATGTCGACTGGAGGGGCTACCAAGTTGCCTCGCCCCGGCAGAATTATTTGGCCGTTAGCGAACGAAACCACTCCCGGAATATTTTGGGCCACAATTGGCGCGGCGTTCTGGTCGATTAGGGTAATCAGTTCCGCCAACGCAAAATCGCATTCGCCGATCATAGCGTAATCGACATTGGCCTGAGATAGGTCGTGTAGACCACGTTGGAGGCCGGTAGCTACGGGGCAGACTGTCTGCGCGTAAGCGTAATCGGAAATAACGCCGCTAACATGATTACCGCCCACAATTACCGGTACTTGCGGCAAAACTTGTTTGGCGATTTTGGCGATATGTAAACCTTGCGAAGCGATGCCGGAAAACAGAATCGAGATGCCGATAAAGTCCGGGTTAAAGTCAGCAATCTTTCTGGCGATCGTTTCGTCGGTGTCGCCAATAATCACCGCGTCGCCATCGAGCGGTAGTTCTACTCGTTCATCAACTCCCAGTGCGGCATCGTAAATAGCCACGTCAAAATCGAACTTTTCTAAGACAGCGGCCAGATAGCCAACGCCGAGACTGGGTTGAATGCGGTTGATACCACCTTTTACGCCGATAATGCGCGGCGTAATCAGTAGAACTCGTTTAGACATGTTATTCTATCCTTTCCAGTAGATGTTTTGGTATCTTCGGTTGTTAAAGTGCGTAGTAATTGAGCTTACGATTTTTGCAGTGTTTTGTCAATGCAATTCTTTACAATCGGGTGGTATTCACCTACACTGGTAGCATTGTTTTTATGACAGATTCTTTTGGCAATCGCAGCGCCGCGGCGTCGATTTTGCCAACAATTTCGGTAGTTATTGCCACGTTTAATTCCAGCCGCACGCTGGAACGGTGTTTGCAATCGCTCCACGATCAGGACTATCCAATTGAACGGATTGAATTGATTTTGGCCGACGGTGGGTCAACCGATGCCACGGCTGCCATTGCTGCTCGGTTTGGCGCGCGTATTATTAATGTTCCACCAGACAAACAGGGGGCAGAATATAACAAAGGTTACGGCCTCCAGTTTGCCACCGGCGAGTTTTTATTATGTATCGACCACGATAATATTTTACCGCACCGTGGTTGGCTTAAAGCCATGCTACAGCCACTGCTCGACCATGCCGAAATAGTGGCCAGTGAACCGTTACGATATCGCTACGATCAGTCGTTATCGCTGCTCGATCGTTATTTTGCCCTATACGGCGTCAACGATCCATTGCCGTATTATCTTGGTAAGGCCGACCGGATGGATTATATTCATCAAAAATATAATTTGTTGGGGCAGGCGACCGACGCTGGCGCGTATTACATCGTCAAATTCGACGCAACTCATCCACGGCGTATTCCCACGCTGGGTGCTAATGGCTTTTTAATTCGGCGGGCGGCTTGGTTGCAATCGCAACACGACCCCGATCATTATTTTCATATCGATATTAATGTTGATCTAGTCGCCCAGGGGCTGTCGACTTATGCGTTTATTAAAGACGATATTATTCATCTGTCGAACAATCAGCTCTGGCCATTCTTAAAGCGCCGGCAGCACTTCATGAACAAGTATTATTTAAATAGTTTTAGTTCACGTCGTTACAGTGTTTACGATTCAGCCGACGACAAGCTTAAATTAATCTGGTTTGTGTTTTTAGCGGTGACTACAGTCAAACCGCTGTTCGACAGTATTCGCGGTTGGTTAAAAATTCATGATCGGGCCTGGTTTATTCAGCCGTTAATGTGCTGGGCGGTGGTATGGATTTATGGTACGGCCTTGATTCGAAATAAATTAAAAACCGTATGAGCTTTTGGCAAGATAAAAAGGTCTTGGTTACCGGCGCTTGGGGATTTGTTGGCAGTCACTTAGCCCAACGCTTGCTGGCCGAAGGCGCCCGGGTGTGCGTACTTAATCCAACCGAAGCGCCAGCAGCGACTAGCATTTGGACCGCTGAACAATTAAAACAATTAGCCGAAGTGTGTGTGGGTAACGTTACCGACGCCGATTTAGTGTTTGAAATTTTTCGTAATCACAGCATTAATTATTGTTTTCATTTAGCGGCGCAGCCGTTGGTCGACGTGGCCAGCGCTAATCCATTGCCAACCTTTGCCACCAATATTGCCGGTACCGGTAATGTGCTCGAAGCGGCACGGCAGCATCATGTTCAGGGGGTGGTAATTGCCTCTACTAGCCATGTTTATGGCGATGTTGCCCCGCCGTTTGTAGAAGATTTTTTCCCCCGGCCATCCCGACCATACGAAACGTCTAAGGCCTGTGCCGACTTGCTGGCACAGACCTATGCCAACTATTACGAATTACCCGTTGGCATTGCTCGTTGTGTTAACATTTACGGCCCGGGAGACCATAACACGCGGATTGTGCCGCGCACGATCGAATTAATTTTAGCCGGTAAACAACCGGAGTTGTTTAATCAAAACGCCACGCGTGATTATTTGTATATCGACGATGCCGTGGCTGGGTATTTAATCTTGGCGGAAAGAATCGGAGAAGTGCGAACTAAACAGAATAATGTAATTTATAATTTTGGCACCGGTCAACATTATTCAACCCGCCAGGTAATCGACCATATTCGGCAATTACTAGGCCGAACAGATCTAGAGCCGATCGTTATCTCCGATGCACGGCGGCAAGAAATTGTGCAACAGTATGTGTCGATTGCTAAAGCCCAAGTTATATTGGGGTGGCAACCAAGTTATTCATTGGTTGATGGTTTAAAGAAAACTGTCGACTGGTATCGTCAGCGTAGTAATTAGTAATGTTTATGTTGCAACCAACCAAAGTGCTAGTGGTGACGCCATTTTTTTTACCTAACATTGGCGGGGCGGAAACCTATGTGTTCGAACTGTGCCAGTATTTGCGCACTCACTGTGCCACGGTCAACGTTTTAACCTATCAGCCAGTCACCACTCCCGGCGCGCGCGGTCAAAAATTAGAACGGGTTGAGAATATGACCATTCGCCGCTACCAGTGGATTGGTTTTAATTTGTTTAATAAGTTAGAAAAGCATCCGTTTATAAACTTCTTATATCTCACACCATATTTACTTATTCGCAGCATTCTCTGGATGCTAATTCATCATCGCGAAGTAGAAGTAATCGATGCCCAAGGGTTTAACAGCGCGGTTATTGCTTTGGTTCTTAAACGTTTGTTTAACAAAAAGGCAGTGGTGAGTGTGATGAGCTTGTACGATTTTGTACCCGGCAGCCGTATCGCCAAGCTAGTCAACGCTCTAATCTCTGGTTTAGACCACGTCATTGTAGAAAGCGACGTGAGTAAAAAAGAGCTCAACGCGATTGGTGTATCATGGGAAAAAATGACCGCTTATACCGAGTGGGTCGATTTACAAGTATTTCGGCCACTACCAAAAGCGGCCACAAAAAAACAGCTGGGTTGGCCGGAGAGATTCACAGTGTTATTTGTTGGTCGGGCCATAGCCATTAAAGGCGCGGATATAATTTTAGAGGTGGCTAAAAAGTTAGCGCATTTGCCGATTACTTTCGCTTTTATTTCCAATGCCGGGCCGATGATGGAAACATTGCGTGCCGCCGCGCAAACGATGCCGAACGTACTGTTTATCGGTGGCGTACCGTATGCGCGATTGCACGAGTATGAATCGGCGGCAGATTTAGCGGTGGTGCCGTCACGCTATTCGGAAAATGCGGCCATTACGGTAGTGACTGCCGTGGCATCGGGTACGCCCGTGGTGGCGTCTGATCGTGGTGCTATCCCTAGTTTAATGAGCGACCGGATTGGGATGACCGTACCGGCAACAGTTGAAACTTTTGCGGCGGCGATTGAAAAGATCTATACTGATCGCGCATATTGGCAAACATTGCAAGCTAATTGCCGCCCTTATGCCGAAGAACGATTTAGTATTAACAACGCGCAAACTATTTTAAACGTCTATCGGCAAGCACTCACAAAATAATACTAAAGCCATGGCAATCGATGTGTCGCTTATTCCGCCGTCTCAGCCAGTAAGACGTATCTGTCTCTTGCTAGAAGCCGACCGCAAATTAATGCGCTGGGCGATTGTTGGTTTAGAACGAGCAATAAAAGAATGTGGCGTGAGCGTGCCTTTGGTTATTGTTCAGCAGCCAGATTCATGGAATATTCAATTACCGGTCACAAAAAAAATCGTGACCTGGCTGATTTTACATTGGCGAATGTGGTGGAAAACATCTACGCCATGGATTGAGCGGTTACCGATTGATAACCTACCATGGTTGGCGCAGAGTAAGATAGTGGAATATCCGGCGGTGCGGGCTGGTAAATATGGCACGGCGTTACCACCGGAGGCGATTCAACTGATCAACAACGAGGGGATTGATCTGGTGTATCGGCGTGGCTTTGGTATTTTAAAGGGCGATATTTTAACTTGTACACCCTGGGGGGTGTTGAGTTATCATGCCGGCGATATCACGCGTTACCGTGGCGGAAACTCCATGATCGAAACTTATTGTAACGACGAAGAATATCTTGTTATTTCGGTGCAAAAACTAAACGAACATCTAGATCGAGGCGATTTGTTCGACCAAATACCGGTGCCGATTCGCAGCGCCAAATCGTATCGCGAAGTAATCGAGCGGTTTTACACGGCGTTAGCTGGTTCATTATCTCAGTCGCTTAAGAAAATGAGCCAACCAGGATATGTAATTACTCGGCCAGTGTTTGAACGGCAAATTATTCATCTGCCAACGGTCGGTAGCCTACCTTATTTGATGCTGCGGTATTTACGAGCGCAGTTACGGCAACGAGCAAGAGCGTGGCAAATAAAAACAAACAAATAATATGCAACGGTTGTATGCTTGGCTAGGAAAATATTGGCATTGGCTGTGCCTGTTAGCGATGGGTCTTTTTCCAATAAGATTATTTCGTTCCGACTTATGGATGGCCATGGGCGAAGGTACTAAACCGCAAGACTATTTAGGGTTTTACCAATATTTTGATCGTTTCGCTTGGATTAACCAGCTCAATTTTGGTGCGCCAAATTTTTGGGTGCCACACCTTTTTCCATTCGATGCGGTTTTTTGGCTGTTGCGTCATTTAGGGCTACCGTTTCAGCTGGTACAAATGGGTTGGGGAGTATTTTTATGGCTACCAGCGGCTATTGGCATGTATTTTTTTGTTAGCAGTATTGCGACCAAACACCGGCTGGTGCAAATATGGGGCGTACTAGCGGCACTGGTGTATCTTTTTAATCCTTTTACCGTTCAGTTTCCGTTTAACGAGAATCTGCGTTTGGTTTATTTAGCGCTGCCGTTTTCACTTGGCTTGTTTGTCCGCGGTCTGCGCTCGCAAAAAATAATGCCGTATGCGATTGGAATCGGTTTAGTTGGTTTGCTTTATGCTACGGCAGCAGTTAATCCGCCGACTATTGCAACTTTGTGGTTAGCTATTGGAGTGCTTGGTTTGAGCGGCATATTGTTTTTACGCGTGTCGTGGTGGCAAACAGCAAAATTATTCGGATGGTCGTTAATTTGGTATGTTTTGCTAAATAGTTGGTGGTTATTGATTATGGTGCCATCGGCTTTAACGGTGGCCGGTACAGCCGAAGAGGTAATGGGGTTTGCTTCGCCGGCTACGGCGCTATGGGAATCTTTCCGCTTTTTAGGGTCGTGGGGGTTTCGCTCTAGCCACCAAGGAGTTAATTATTTTTCCTACAACCAATTATATTACGGCCAGAGTTGGTTAATAACATTATCGTCTTATGCCGTGCCGGCGATTAGCTTGCTGGCTTTGGCGAGTAAAAAACGCAACAAATACATGCCGCTACTAGCAACATTGCTCTTTGTTGGCTTGTTTTTAACTAAAGGTATTGCCGCGCCATTTGGCGGTATTTACGACTGGCTGTGGAATAATGTGCCGTTTTTATGGGTGTTTCGTGAACCATACACTAAGTTCACTCCCTTGGTTATTTTTAGTTCGGCAGTGTTGTTTGGGGCGGTGGTAGTTGGAATGATAGCTTGGCTTAAAGAGCGAGTTATTGTATTAAGTGGCTATCGACGAATAGTAATGCAATTGTTGTCGGCTGGTGTGATAGTAATAGCGATCGGGTTGGTGGTGGTATCCAGCTGGCCGCTATGGTCACGGCAAACACCTCGTCAAGAATCGCAAAAAGCACTTAAGAGCAGCTACTATCAATTACCGGAATATTGGCAAGAAGCTGGCGCATGGTTTGCCGCTAACGATCCGCGTAGTCGAGTGTTGCTATTACCAAAATCTTCTTATGGCGATCCATATAATTGGCCGCCTAACGGTACAGCCACCGGCGGAACGGCGGCTAAGTTTCTTATCCCCAATCCGTTGATAACCTATCGTGATGCGCTAACTGAATCCGGTCGGGCCTGTAATTTGTTGTACGGTCATATTACTCCGGAAGCGCCTAAAGACCTGATAAAAATCCTGCGCTTTTTTGGCACTCGTTACATTCTGCAACTCAACGATCTCGATTGGCAAAATACCGGAGTGTTATCACCTGCAGCAATCCGCCAAGCCCTAGTTGGCCAGTCGGGTATTTGGCTCGCCCGTAGTTTTGGCGAGGTAGATGTTTATACAACAGATAGTCAAATTATATTGCCGCGCATTTATGCCCCAAACGAGTTGTATGTAGTAAAAAATGCCGTGTCGTTAACGGAAAGCTTAATGGCCATTGCCCCGCGATTATCGTTAGCTGGCCGGCCGGTGGTAATTCTAGTTGGAGAAGAAAATAGTATTTTTCCGGCCGATACACCACGGCAGATTGTTGATGCCAACGCCACCGAACCAATTGTACCGCCACTGCCGCTGGCCGCTCCAGACGTAGAGTTTTCTTACCTAACGCCGGATCATTATCATCTTAAGATCACTAATATCACCCAGTCATTCGCTTTGCGGTTTAGTGAAAATTTCGATCCGCATTGGCAATTTGTGCCAACGCCAAGTAGCTGGTGGCGGAAAATAACGCAAACGCTTATGCCGCAACCGCTGTTGTTTGCCCATAGCTCGGCTAATCGGGGAAGTAATTTGTGGTGGGCGGATATGGCTGAGCTGGAACGGCGGGGTGTGTTGCAACCAACCGGAAATAATACTTGGTCGGCTGAACTAGAATTAGTCTTTACTTTAAACGCTTGGTTGTACTGGGGTTTCATTATTTCCGGGGTGGCTTTGTTGGCGGCGATAGGTATATTAATTCGTTGGTTTGTTAAGCAGCAACGGCTTGCAAATGGCCAGTAACGCGCTACACTAGTTCTCACCATTGCTATGACTATTGACGAACCAAAAATCTACGTCGGCTCGCCCCAATTAGGGGAAGAAGAAGCGAAAGAAATTGTTAACTGTGTCAACTCTCGCTGGTGGGGTTTGGGGCCGCGCACCGATAAATTAGAGCGGCTATTGCAGGAGTATTTGGGCGTACCTCATGTACTAACAGTTGCATCGGGCACCGCCGCTTTGGGGTTAGCTATTCAGGCTTTTCAGTTTCCAACTGGTGGCGAAGTTATCCTGCCCACTTTCACTTTCCCAGCCACGGCCAATGTAATTGTTCACGCCGGGCTCAAGCCAGTATTTGTTGACAGCGATCCGGCCACCCTTAATATCGACCCAGCGGCTATTGCCGCCGCTATTACGCCGCGTACGGTTGCCATTATGCCGGTACATATTTACGGCTATCCGTGTGATATGGCGGCCATTGGCGCGATTGCGCGGCAGTATCATTTAGCGGTAATCGAAGACGCCGCTCACGCGCTTGAAGGGCGAATTGGCACGCAAAAAATTGGTACCATCAGCGATGCCACCATGTTTAGCATGGATGTAACTAAAAACGTAGCGGCCGGTATGGGTGGAATTGTCTGTTTCCGTGATCCAGCATTAGCCGAACGGGCGCGCAACTTAAGTTACTTTGGTATTAAAAAAATCTCTCGTGAGTGGTACGATGTAATAGCCCCGGGATACAAATACAATTTTATCGACATTTTAGCGTCGTTGGCGATTGCTCAATTGCAGCGAGTGGAAAAAAACCTGGCGCGCCGGGCGGCCATTTGGCAGCAATATAATCAATCGTTCAGTCGTTTGCCAGCGGTCGAAGTACTACCAGAACCACCCGAACATATTGTGCATGGCCGCCACCTTTATACTATAAAATTAAATCTAGACCGGCTCGATTGTTCGCGATTGCAATTAATGGAAGATCTTTTCGCAGCCGGCATCGATAGTCGGGTGCGGTTCCCGTGCTTGCATTTAACCAGCTTCTACCGGCATTTGGGTAATTATAGTGAAGGGGATCTACCGGTGGCCGAAGATGCGGCTAAGCGAGTGCTGTCGCTGCCACTTAATCCAGACTTAACCGAAGCCGACGTGAACCGCGTGGTTCGAATATTTACTGACGTGGTAACTAACCACACCAGGCTAACATAACCGCTATGACCGCCCCCGCTCGTCGCGAGCACGATTATATTCTCTACCTGCTGCGTTATCCGGCAGAGTGGTGTGCGTGGCTATTTGCCAAAACACCCATTACCCCTAATCAAGTGACCGTAGTCAATTTTGTTGTTTTTGTTCCGGTGATTATTTGGTTTATACTGCGGGGCGATTATATTAGTCAGTTAGTAGCTTTTGGCTTAATTGGCATTTCGGTGATGTTAGATATGGTTGATGGGTCATTAGCTCGTCGCAAAGGGTTGGCCTCGCCATTCGGGCATTTTTTAGACACAAGTTTAGACAATATTTTTCAAAGTTTGCTACTGGTTGCTATCTTCGCCGCAACATTACTGGGCCAACCATCGTTTTGGGTTTTAGGTTGGGGGCTGGTAATGTTGTTCGGGCAAAATATGGCCAACATCTGGGGCAATATCTATAACTACGAATTTGGGTTTAACGGCTATTCTGGCAATAAAGCGTTTGCCGAACAGTTCAGCCAGCTAGAACAACGACATTGGTACGATCGATTAATTAATAATTGCATCGTACCGGTCGATTTTGTAGCGATTGTACTGCTCACGGCTCGGTTTTGGATTATTGTTGGTATTTTAACGCACCATTTAGACTGGATGTTGATTGGCTTTGGCGTTGCCATCAATTTTCGGTGGATAATAATGTGGTTTACTTATTTACGGCTCTTTCGACTCAAAGAACTTGGGCGACCGATCCGCTGGCCGGTTTTACAGCTTTTAAGCCAACATTGGCTAAAAGTAAAATAATGTTTTATGACTGAAACAAAAACAATTCAAGAACAACAGCAGGAACAGTACTGGGATGATGTGGCGGAAGTAATCGGCAGCGTTAAACTCGACTACCCGGGGCAGGTGGAACAAGACGCGTTTTTTTCTTTTATGGCATTGCCAGACAGGCCGCTGCGGATTTTAGAGATCGGCGCCGGGGCCGGGCGATTAACCATGCCGTTGCTGCTCGCCGGGCATAATGTTGTAGCAACGGAACTGTCGGTTAGATCGTTAGAGATCTTGCGCCAATGGGCAGAAAAAAACGGCGTATCCGATCGGCTGACCACTGTTCATACTAATTTTGAGGAACCACTTTGGACCAACGAGTTCGATCTAGTGCTGTTTGTTAATGTTATTCATCATATCGACCGCAATAAGCGATTGGTGATAATGAAGAATGTTTATCAGGCGCTACGTTTAGGCGGGCCACTGGTAATAATCGAGCCCAACCCGCTGAATGTTTTTTACTATGTATTGTATTTTGCTCGGTGGCTCAAAAATAGTCAGAAAAAAAACCGCTGGGCAACGGAGAAGGGGATGGTTCGCAGTACCCGCTGGCATATCGAATCGTTATTAAAACAAGCTGGGTTTACTTCCGTTCAACGACAGCCATACGCTTGGTTCCCCAGTAAAGCTGGTAATATTTATCGCGGGTTTTTAGCGCTCAACCATTGGTTTAATCGCTTGCCGGTTGTCCGTGAAGCCGCGGCGTTTATTTGGTATCGAGCGGTTAAATAATCTTCGTCAATTTTTATCTTTTGCTTATGTCACTTGTTCACTGCATCAATAATCACAGCCGGGTTGGTTGCTTAAGACAGCTGCTGGCGGCGCAGTCTTTTGTGCGAGTGACCGAAGCGCACAATGGATTGAGTGGGCTGATTGCTAACGACACCAAAGTTACCTTGCCAGACGGTACCATAAAAGAATTCGACGCCATTTGGGAAAGCAGCTTAACCGACTCGGCCTCGAAAGGTTACCCCGATATCGAAGTGGTGGGGTTTGATTCGCGTTGGCAAACAATTGAACAAATTTTAGAAGTGACCGATAAACCGATGATTGTAGATGGCGACACCGGCGGCGATTTTAATCAGTTTGAATACATGGTTAAACGCTTAGAACGTGCCGGCGTATCGGCCGTTATAATCGAAGACAAAGTATTTCCCAAACGTAATAGCTTAGAAGCCGGCGCGCGGCAAGATCTGGAACGAATCGAAGTCTTTGCCGAAAAAATTCGCCGCGGGGTACGAATTAAAACTAACCCGGATTTTTTGGTGATCGGTCGGATTGAAAGTTTAATTGCCGGCACTGGTATGGCCGACGCAGTGGAACGCGCCCAAGCTTATTTAGCTGCCGGTGCCGATGGTTTAATGATTCATTCCAAAAATACCGACCCGGCAGAGATTTTAGAGTTTGCTCGCAAGTATCAGCAATTTCCGGAAACTTTACGTGCCGGTAAAGTACTCGTTTGCGTGCCAACTACCTATAACACTATTACCGACACCGAATTAGCCGCGGTCGGGTTTAACGTTATTATTCACGCTAATCATTTGTTACGCTCGGCCTACCGTGCTATGACCGGAGTAGCGGAAAAAATCTTAACCCACGATCGGTCGTTCGAAGTTGATTCCGATTGTGCTACGGTTAAACAAATTTTCAAAACTGTCGGCTTTTTGAGCGTGAAAGATAAAGACGCCGCTACGGCCGACACCTTAAAATCGAAAGTAAAGGTGATTATTCCAGCCGCCGGGGAATCGGCTTTAACCAAAGCGTATCAATCGCCGGTGGCGCTGCTCGACATTGCCGGCAAAACGGTACTGCAGCGCCAAACCGAAAGTTTACGCCAGTGCGGTTTGGATAACACTGTTGTAGTAACCGGGTACGAAGCCGGCAAGTTTACCATGGAAAACATTCGTTACTGTCAAAATAATGATTATAATACTTTTGGTTTAGCTCATTCGATTATGGCGGCACGAGCCGACTTAGCCGGACCGTTTATTTACCTTAATAGTGACATTTTGTTTCACGAGAATATTTTGCGGTCGCTGTTAGAATGCCAGCGGCACCCCGGCGCCGATATAGTGTTAATGCTCGATGCGGCTTACCAGTACCATCGGGTGGTTTTGCGCGATAAAATACTCGATCTAGTCCGCACCAATCGGCCGCTCGATGCACAATCGGCCTACCGTCAAGTCACCAGTTTTATCGACGAAGATGTGCAGTATGTCGGCAAAAAAATCAACCCAGACATTGCCCAGTATGAGTTTATCGGTATGGCCTATTTTTCCGAACGCGGGGCAGCCATTTTTAAAGAAGTGTACGATTCATTGGCGCAACACCAAGGGTCGTTCCAAGAAGCAGTGTCTTTCGACCAAGCATCTTTTACCGATATGATTCAGGAAATTATCGATCGTGGCTATCCGGTTAAAGCGCTGCATACGCACCAAGGTTGGATGGAAGTGCATACCGAGTCCGATTTAACTTTAGCTCGGGAAATTTATCGCGTGGCACAACCCCAGCCGGTTTTAGTATGATCACTCCAAATGAATTTTGTGCCGCCTTAGCGGCACAACAAGTCGATTTTTTTGCCGGCGTGCCCGATTCGCTGCTGAAGGATTTTTGTGCTTATGTTACCGATACTATACCGGCGGAAAGGCATGTTATAACTGCCAACGAAGGTAACGCGATTGGTTTAGCGACCGGCTATTATTTAGCCACCAATCATTTGCCGTTGGTTTACATGCAAAACTCCGGTTTGGGTAATGCGGTCAATCCAATAACTTCGTTGACCGATCCGCTTATTTACGGCATCCCGATGCTGCTACTGATCGGCTGGCGGGGCGAGCCGAACGTGCACGACGAACCACAGCACCAAAAGATTGGGGCGGTGCAAAACGACCTACTCAAGGCGTTAGATATTCCATTCGCAGAATTACCGACCGATCCGGTGGCGATGTCAGTCACAGTAATTAAAGCAGTGCAGACCGCTCGCGAACAACAACGGCCCTATGCTTTGGTTGTTAGAAAAGATACTTTTGCTAAATATAAATTAATGTCAAAAACAGTTGATCAAGTATTGCCGCTAACTCGCGAAGCGGCGATTAGCCAGGTTTTATCGTTTTTACCCGCCGAAGCAGTAGTGGTATCTACCACCGGCAAGGCGTCACGAGAAATATTTGAACTGCGCGAAGCGGCCGGTCAAGGTCATGCGCGTGATTTTTTAACCGTTGGCAGTATGGGCCATGCATCATCAATTGCGCTTGGCATTGCATTGGCGCAAATTAATCGGCCAGTGTGGTGTTTTGACGGCGATGGTGCGGCCATTATGCATTTAGGCAGTCTGGCGATAGTTGGCCAACGTCAACCCAAAAACTTTTACCACGTTCTACTTAACAATTTCGCGCACGAATCGGTCGGCGGACAGCCGACAGCGGCTAGTACAGTCGATTTTTTGGCCGTGGCAAAAGCTTGCGGCTATAAGACTGTGCTTAGTGCTAGCACAGCCGATGAGTTAACTGTAGTACTGTCAACTATATCAACTCAAACCGCACCAGTCTTATTAGAAATCCGTTGTGCCTTGGGCGCACGCGAAAATCTGGGCCGACCTACCACTACGCCGCAGCAGAACAAACAAGCGTTCATGGAGTTTCTGCAATAATGCAGTCAGTTATGACAGAACAAGAGGTAACTATTGGCCATGGCACTCTTGCCACGCTGGCCGAAGTGTTAGCTAAACGCCAAGTGAGGCGAGTTTTTTTGGTTAGCGGCAAAAACGCTTATACGGCTTGCGGCGCGGCGGCAATAGTTGAACTAATACTCGCGCCATACGAAGTGGTCAGATTTAATGGCGTAGTGCCCAATCCTACCATCGAAGCCATTCAAGCTAGTGTTGATTTATTTCGTACCCAACCAGCAGACATAGTAGTAGCGATTGGCGGCGGTAGCGCCATCGATATAGCCAAGCTAACGGCGTTGTTCAGCCCGTTGTCCGGATCAATCGAACCATTTATCACCGGTCAACAACCGTTACCGTACTCATCAATTCCGCTGGTGGCTATACCCACCACGGCCGGGTCGGGGAGTGAGGCCACTCATTTTGCGGTGGCGTATGTTGGTGCAATTAAATATTCAGTCGCCGCGCCATGCTTACGTCCGGCGGTGGCTATTATCGATTCCAACTTAACGGCGTCGTTACCACCGGCCGTAACCGCGGCAGCTGGCATAGATGCGCTTAGCCAGGCCGTTGAATCTTATTGGTCGGTTAAGGCTACACCAGAGTCGCAAGCCGATGCGGCGGCGGCTATTCCGCTTATCTTTAAACATTTACCGGCCGCAGTTAATAATCCCATGCCGGTTGATCGTGAAGCTATGGGCAGAGCGGCGTATTTGGCGGGCAAAGCAATTAATGTTTCTTTTACTACCGCTTGCCATGCAGTCGCTTACCCCATGACCGCGCATTTTGGCGTGGCACACGGTCAGGCGGTCAGTATCACCCTGGGGAGTTTTTTAATTTTCAATAGTCAGGTGATAGAAGCAGATGTGAATGATGCACGTGGCGTTAGTTATGTTCGCCGAACTCTCACCGATATCGTTAATATTTGTGGTGCCGATTCGCCGGTTGCAGCGGCACAAAAAATTACCGAACTACTGCGTCAAATCGGCTTAGCTGCTAAATTGTCAGAACTTGGTATTACTACTCCAGAACAGCGTGAACTGATTATCGCCGAAGGTTTTACACCCAGTCGAATGGGTAATAATCCGCGCCGTGTTAATACCGAACAGCTACGTCAGCTGCTTAGCGAAATCGCATAAAGCATATGCAAGCAGTAATATTAGCTTCCGGAATGGGGAGTCGATTGCGTCCGTTTACCGATCAACAGTCTAAAGGCATGGTGCCGGTGGCTGGCGTGCCGATGATCGAGCGATTAATTCGCCAGTGTTTAGCGGCTGGCATAACCGATTTTATAATAACTACCGGCCACGCGGCTGATTCGTTAGTGCCGTTTTGTCGTTCATTGGCGCCAGCGGCAAACTGGCAGTTTGTTCATAACGATCGTTTTGCCGAAACAAATTATATCTATTCACTCTGGCTAGCGCGAACGGTAATTCAAGGCGATGCCTTATTGTTACATACCGACATTGTCTGTCATTCGGAATTATTTAAAAGGTTAGCAGGGCAGACGGCTAGCAGTGTGGTGGTTGATCCAACCACACCATTATCGAATAAAGATTTTCTGGCCCGTTTGGCCGATAATTATGTGGCCGAAATTGGCGTGGGCTTACCTAGTGCTAACGCGGTCAACTGTCTGCCATTATATAAATTGACCGCCACTGATTGGGCGGCTTGGCTATCGGCGATTGACGCGGCAGTTGTGTCTGGTCGAGTAAATGAATATGCCGAAGTGGTTTTTAATGAATTGTCACCGCAGTTTTCGCTTCAGCCGTTGGCATGCCAAACCGGCGAATGGATATTGGAGGTGGATACGAAAGATGATATGCTGCGGGCAACAACTTTATGTGGCAACGAATAAAAAAGTGGTGGTTAGAAATAATAGTGTATGTCGGCGTGGTGCTGGCGATTGTTGGGCCTTGGGTAATTCGGCCCGGCTATATTTTTTTAACCGATCTTTCTTGGGGGCCGCACATGGCACCGCTGGCTTGGTTTCGGTCTGATTGGTTGTTTAGTTGGGTAGTGTGGTTGCTCACCCAGGTAATCCCAGCTGATGTAGTTGAGAAGGTATTTATTATTACCGCCTTAGCAATTATTCTCTGGGGTGGACGGATAATTGCTTGCCAATATACGACTGATCGACGAGTGCGAGTGTTAGCTAGTTTATTTTTACTTTTTAACCCGTTTGTTTACGATCGGTTATTATACGGTCAGGTTGGGATTGTGCTGGCATTTGGATTAACAACATTAATGTTCGGTTGGTTGGTGGAGTTTTTTCGTACCGCTCGGTTTAGAAATGTAATCCAATCGGCGGTGGCGTTAGCTTTTGCGTTGCAGTTTTCAGTTCAATTTGCGCTTTTGGCGGTGCCGTTAATGGTATTGGCAATGTTGTGGGGGATTCGTCAATACTGGCCGGTACCGTGGAAAAAATGGTTGTTGGCTGCCGGAATAGGAGTGGTAATTGTAGTTGTTTTAAATGGGCAGTGGTTGTGGTCTATAAGTACCGGCCAATCCGACGCCCTGGGTTATGCTGCTAAACACATTCAACGCAGCGAATTAGTGGCTTTTCAAACAGCGGGTACTACACCAGCACGAGCTTTGGCTAACGTATTAATGATGTCTGGTTTTTGGGGTAAAGACCAATGGCGCTACGCCGATTTAACCAAAATTGCCGAGAATTGGGGGCGAAGTTTCTATTTTCTCCTGCCGGTTTTGATTGGCGGAGTAATTGCTGGCTGGCGTAATCGCAGCTATCGCTGGTTAGTAGTGGGCAGTGTGGTTATGATTGGTGGAGCTGCGTTATTAGCACTCGGCATTCGTTTACCGGGAATACGCGAAATAACTCTGTGGTTATTTGACCACTGGGTGGTGTATCGAGGTTTGCGAGAAACTCAAAAATGGGTAGCAGTAATCGTGATCGGCTATGCTATAATTCTCGCCATTGGATTGCATCATTTATTTCTGCATCCAGCCGGAGAACGACGAAGTGGATTGTTAACCGTATTAATTGGGCTAATAATCATTTTTCAAGCACCATTGCTACTCTTTGGATTTCAAGGGCAAGCTCGTGCTACGCTATACCCGGCTGATTGGTACACCGCCGATGCGTTAATTACTCCTGCCGATGGCTGCCGTGGTAAAACGTTGGTGTTGCCGTGGCATCTCTATATGAGTTTTGACTTTATCGGTACTGTTACTCGTAATCCAGCTCCATATTTTTTTCACTGTCCGGTAATTGTCGGATCGAATATGGAATTAACACATGTAACTGGTTATGAAACGCAGCCAGAGAGCCAACAGGTATTGCCATGGCTAACCAGCCAGGGAGCCGATGCTAGTATGCTAATGGCGTCGTCTGTTAATTATGTTGTGTTGTTAAAAGAACTAGACTGGACGCAATACGCGTGGCTGGAAGAACAACCTTATCTGGAACAAATCAGTGATTTACCAATGGTACGGGTGTATCGCGTTAATCTGCTGAGTGAATAGAATTATGAACCAACAGCCATCAATCAATCACGTCTTACGGGCGATCATTCGGCAGTTTTTAAACGAAGTGGCCGATATTGTGCCGTATTTACTGTTGTTTTATGTCGCAGTGTTGATATTAGCAGCGTTGTTTTTGTCGTGGCGGCAGTTTTTTAACTGGCCGATTTTGCATGGCGGTGTGGTGATTTTTTGTTTGTTAGCCTTGGGGAGTGAACGAGTACGACAGTGGCTACAGGAAACAAAACAATCGTTAGTCCACAGTAAACCTCAATTGCGGCCGATCGTAATTGATCATGGACTAGTTAAGCAATGGTTTACCAAAACCAAAATAATGATTCATGAACTGCCCTGGTATCGCTGGGGAGGATTACTAGTGCGAATACGGTATTATTTGTATAGCGTCATCCGGACAATAGCGATGGTTGCTGTTCACTCAGGCGAGCTGGTTGGTCAATGGGTTCGTTACGTTGGTAAATACATTGCGTATACAATTTGGCGTTTGGCGATTGCCTTTAAGGTAAGCTGGGGGAGAATTTGGTTTTTTCCATGGTATAAAAAAGTTATTATTGCCGGAGTGATAGTGGCGGCGATTGTGATGGTGCAATATCGAGTTGACAGCGCAAGTATCTTTATATTTTGTTACGGGTTGGCGGCGATATGCTTGTCGTGGTCTGCCCGCGGCGCGGTGGTTGGTTGTATTGCGGTATTGGCAATATGCGCCGCTCAAGTACAACTGGGAAAACTTGAACTAGCTGCCGCCGTAGCGGTTTATGCTTATTACTTTTTGTTCGTCGCCGTAGTTATTACTTGGCGGGATGCTTGGCGAGAACGAGCTGTAGCTTAGTTGGTTGTGCTGTGGATAAAACTCTAGCAGTTAATGATTGTTCGTTTGGCCAAAATATGCTATACTTGTAAATAGCAGATTAGGAGAATAGTGTTTCGTATATTTTTTATCTATTTTGCCAGTTTTTTTGGCCCGGTTTCTGGGACAGGCTGGCTTTAACTCTTAAGCATACGGAGATGAAATCAGCATTTTATTCGTTCATGCACGACGAAAAAATGGTAGCTAAAACGCTACTGAGTGTTGCGGTGATCATATTTGTCGTGGTAATTTCGCCAATTGGCTTTTACAGCGTGTTTGCGCAAAAACTAGGTGGCTACGGCTACGGTTGGGCCAGCGGCTCTTACGGTTATGATTCTTCAGTCGGAAATCGGGCTACCGCTATTCCAACTGCCATTTCCGACCTGGCTTGCGATACCGCCAGCAGCACTTCGGCTACTTGCACCTGGTCTGAAGTTACTACCGCAACCGATAGTACAAGTTTAGATAACTTTTCATCATATAAGATCTACTGGGGGCTTACTTCTGCCACAGCCAATCGAACCGATGGTACCTTGGGTGCGACCGTATCCACTCGGGCAACCGAAACAGCTACCATTACCGGTTTAAGCTCTGGCACAGTCTACTTCGCCGCCTATGTGTTAGATGCGGCGAGCAACTACAGTGCTATTTCGTCTGTTCAAGCCGCGCAGATTGGCGGCAGCGGCGGTAATGCTAACAACGGTGGTGGTGGCAGCTTAGGCACTCCAGCTACACCGGCTACCCCAGCTACACCGGCTACACCGGCTACTCCAGCCGTTCCGGGAGTTTCCCCAGCCGTTCCGTCAACCGGCGCTACCCCAGCTGTTCCAGGTGGAGTAGGCGAATCACTTCGCAGTGGTAACTTCGCCTACGGTTTCGCTCGCGTGGCCAGCTTAAAGACTGAGCAAAGCTTAGCTACAGCCTTAACTGCCGATCTTAATAAAACCTTTGGTAAAGCTACTTTCAACGCTTTGTTCAGCAAAGCAGTCAGCAAAACCAAAGCCTGGTGGTACACCTACGTGAATGCTTACACCTACGGTGGTTACACCTTGAAAGAAATCGAACAGGGCGTAAAGTTTGGTGGTAAGACCGTTCATCCAACCATTCCAGCCTCAGCTTGGCGGAATAGTAAGGATTACAAGGCTTACATCAGCCGCTAGTTCAAAAATAGAGATTAGAACACCCTTGGTCACTTGATCAGGGGTGTTTTGTTATTGCGAAGTATGTGGGGCGCGAAGTATGCAGGAGTCAGTATGCAGAATGCAGGAACTGTTTTTCCACGAACGTGAAAACTTCACCCCCCCGCATACTGCATACTAGCTCCTGCATTCCACGTCCAGTTTAGAACTATTTTAACTGTCAAATGATATGGTTACAGCACTATGTGGAAATGGCGATGGTGGTTTTGCTGCCTGGCGGTGGCGGTTGGCGCAATCCGTTTGGCTGGCTGGTTTCCGGCCGCTGGAGAACAAGGCCACGTTTTTAATTATGTTAATGGCCACAAACAAGCCGTTCACGGCACTATTGTGGCGCTTCCCGACATTCGCCGCGATAAGCAGCAACTTATAGTTCAACCAGCCAACCTCACTGGCCGTCTATTATTGACAGTACCATCCTTTCCGGTATATCGTTTCGGTCAGTCCATTGACATAACATGCTCATTTAAACGCCCGGAGTCGATCGACGGCTTTGCTTACCATTTGTGGTTGGCAGCTCGGCGGGTGTTTGCAGTCTGCAGCCAAGGAGAAGTATTAGTGACAGCCGAGCCAGCTGGCTGGCGAAAAATAATTGGCACGGTCCGTGCTCGGGCAGTTACGGCGGTGCAACAGTCACTGCCAGAACCGGTGGCGTCACTAGCGGCGGCCATGGTATTTGCCGAACGGGGGATGCTCTCGCCGCAAACGCTCAACTCACTTTCGGCCAGCGGCGTAGCGCATATCATTTCTGTTTCCGGTATGCACGTTAGTATTCTAACCTTAGTGCTGTGGCAAGGGTTGCTCGCTGCCGGTTGTTCCCGGCGTGGCGCCGCCGCACTGGTTGGAGGTGCGCTGCTAGCTTTCTTAGTCTGTATTGGTTGGCCGGCACCGGCAGTTCGGGCCGCCGCCATGGGTGGGCTAGTAGTGCTGGCGTCGGTGACTGGTCGGTTGCCACACGGGCCGTGGCTGTTGTTGTTCGTAGCAGTAGTAACCTTTGCCGCTAATCCATTGCTAGTGGTGGTTGATATCGGGTGGCAATTATCTATTACCGCCATGGCTGGGTTAGTGTTAGTGGCCGGCCCGCTCGATCGCTGGTGTGCGCAACATATGCCGTGGTTACCTGAACGGTGGGGAGTGCGCACTGCCGTTAGCACTAGTATTGCGGCGCAACTAACCACCGCGCCGCTGTCTTTTTCTGCTTTTGGCCAAGTGTCGCTAGTGGCACCACTGACTAATTTAGTAGTGGCTCCACTTATAACGCCGCTAATGGCTGCGACCTTGTTAGTAGTATTGTGCAAATTAGTTATTCCAATTGTAACCGTACTTCCGGCGGCGGCGGTTTGGGGATGCGGGATGGCGTTCTTGTACAGCGCGGAATTGTTAAGTCAACTTCCTGGATCGACTGTGCAATGGCAGATGTCATTGCCGGCGGTTGGGGCAAGCTATGGGGTGATGATATGCGCAGGCTGTGGGTATTGGTATTGGCATCGGTCGGCCTAATCGCCATCGTTGGTGGCGTAATTTGGTTGCGATCGTCGCCGTTTTTAGTGGTGTTTTGTGATGTCGGTCAGGGCGACGCAACGCTTATTCGGACTGCCGACGGGCAAGACATTCTGGTTGATGGCGGCCCTAATGCCGCGGTATTAGACTGTGTTGGAAAATATCTGCCGCCACTCGATCGTACTTTAGAATTGGTAGTGGCAACGCACCCAGACAGCGATCATGTCACTGGCTTGGCCTTCGTGGCCGAGCGGTACAACATTCAGCGGCTGATTGTGAGCGGTAAAGAAGACGATCTGCCGGCTTACCAAAAGCTGCTAACTGCCGTGGCTACCAGTGGCGGTGAAATTATTTCCGCTACTAGTGGTCAACAATGGCAGTTGGGAGAAATGACCGGAATAGTTCTATGGCCGCCAGCGGGGTTTGCGGCGACGGCTAAAGAAAATAACAGCCCGTCGGTTGCTATACGATTTGTAGCTGGCCAAAGCTCGATTCTAATCGACGGTGACTTAGCGGCGGCGCAAGAACGGCAAATAGTCGCTAGCGGTGCCAATTTGTCTAGCACCATTCTTAAAGCCGGCCATCATGGCAGTGCTACGGCCAACAGTGAAGCCTGGCTAAAAGCGGTCAATCCGCAAGCGGTAATCGTCTCCGCCGGAAAAGACAACCGCTACCATCATCCAGCATTAGCAATACTGGCGCGGTTGGCGCAGCGGCACATTCCGGTGTATCGCACCGACCAAGCCGGTGATATTGTGTGGCGACTGCGTCACGGACAGCTCGTTCCTTGTCAACATTGGTGGTGTGTGGTATGGTAACGCCATTCAATCATTATTGTTTGTGATATATGGCACACGAAAAAACTAAGGAACGATCACTGGTATTAATTAAGCCAGACGGCGTGCAGCGGTCATTGATCGGCGAAATTATCAGTCGATTTGAACGCACCGGCCTAAAATTGGCTGGATTAAAGTTAGTTCTTGCCACTGAAGATCAATGTTGGCAACATTACGCCAAAGACGAAGTGTGGTTTAACGAAAAAGGCGCTCGCATTGTGGCTGAACGTACCGCTGCTGGTATGACAATTGAAAAAGCGGCCGTGGAATATGGCCGTGATATCGTGGCGGCGCTCGTTAAATTTCTCACCAGCGGGCCGATTATCGCCATGGTGTGGGAAGGCAACCAAGCCGTTGGCGTTGTGAAAAAGCTAGTTGGCGGCACCGAGCCGCTTACTTCCGACGTTGGTACCATTCGTGGCGATTTTACGCTTGATTCCTACGATCTGGCTAGCGTCGATGGTCGCGCGGTCCGCAATCTCATTCACTGTTCCGACAAACCGGCCGAAGCCGCGCGCGAAACCGATATTTGGTTTACGCCGCGCGAATTACTGAGCTACCGCTTAGTAAACGACCAGATTTTGTACGACGTCAATTTAGACGGCATCCTGGAGTAACAATTCATAAATAGCAGCGAGTGCCATATCGGCACTCGCTTTTGTTTTTCTTTGGTGGATAAGTTATTTTTTACCGCCTGGTTGAGCCAAAAATAGTTCGCTTGTCATGGAGTAGTAGCAGCGGTACAATAAAAGTGAGCTTCATTGTTCGATTTGGTGTGTTGCGAATACACCTGGGGCTATCAGTACATCTGGGTCAAACTGGCGTTTACGGGCAGCGGCGTTATTGGCGGAACCGTGGTTCTGCCAGCCCGCGCCCATGCGTGCCGATAGGGTACGGTGCGGATCCGAGTTGTTGTTATGACAGTTCGGCCACATACGTACACTGGCAACAATTAGCTAAAAGCCAGATTGTACTGTTAGCCCCACGAACATGAGGTCGCATCTCCCCGCAGGCGCGGGGTTTTTTGTTACAAAAAAACCATTCGATCTTCGAACAGTTTTTCTGGTGGACCTAGGGAGAATCGGACTCCCGCTTCTGCAATGCGAATGCAGCGTCATACCACTAGACCATAGGCCCAAGTTTACTATGTTGTAACGGACGTAGCAATTATTTCAATCACAAAGTTTACAAAGATTTCCGGTAAATCGAACCACATTTCTTTTTCCGACCATTGGCCGCTAATGAACTTAAGCTGACTGTCTTTCGCCCAGGCGGTTAGCTCGGCCATTTCTTTAGCGGGGTTTTTTGCTGTAAATGCGATGTGGCAATTAATCTTTTTGTTTAGGTCGGAGATTGGTGCGACGGCGATTTCAATAAGCTGCAGTTTGGTGGGGCTGGGTAGCTGTTCTACTAGGCACCAATCTAGTCCATTTTCTGTAGCGTTGTGGGTAACAACACAGCCCATTTTTTCCAATAATTCTAAAACAGTTTTTATGCTACCAGGAACTATATTGCAAGAAAAATGGTGTAAGGTTGTTTTCATGGTTGTAAATTGGTCGGGGATACCGGACTCGAACCGGTGGCCTCATGCACCCCATGCATGCGCGCTACCAACTGCGCTAATCCCCGATATTGCTAAACAGCGGCAGTATACGTTATCGAGCAGCTCGAGTCAATTTGGCCAATGATTTCTTATGATTCGATCGAGCGCGTGGCTAACTGACCGCAGGCGGCGGCGATGTCGTCGCCCATGGTGCGACGGATCATTACGGTGACGTTGTTATCTTCGAGAATGGTTTTAAATTCGTTTAATGTGGCTGAAGCAGTGCGCGCCAGTTCCGGTTTACCGGTTGGGTTGTAAGGGATAAGATTAACTTTCACCTGGCCAATGTGGTTAGCAAACTCAGCTAAGATTTTAGCATGACCGGGCGTGTCGTTAACACCGGCTAACATAACGTGCTCAAGCGTTAAATGATTGCTGCGGCGTTTGTCGGCGGCCAAAAAACGCTTGCCCCAAACCGCCAGGTGGTCTAAAAAGTTAGCGGCCGAAGTTGGCACGATTTTTTTTCTAGTGTCGGTGTCGGCGCTGTGGAGCGAAATGGCTAATCGTACCGGCGGCCAAGTTGGGTCGGCAATTAACTTTTCTAATTGTGGTAATAAGCCAACCGTGGAAACGGTAATGTGGTTGTGGCCAAGGTCTGTCTGCGCTAGCCAAGTAATTATTGTGTCTTTAACGGCGTCGTAATTAGCGAGTGGTTCGCCCATGCCCATAAAGACCACGTTGCTAATGCGTTGTGGTAAGTCTGGTCGTTCGTCCAGCCAATCGCGCCACAGGCGGTATTGGTCGCCAATTTCATCAGCAGTCAAGCTACGTGTTAACCCCATGGCGCCAGTGGCACAAAAGACGCAACCCATGGCGCAGCCAATTTGGCTCGAAACACAAATGGTCCAGTCGCCGCGGGCGTTGGTCATTAACACAGTTTCGAACACATTGCCGTCGATAGTGCGACAAAGCGCTTTGTAGGTATCGCCCTTTTTGCTAGCTAGGATTGTTTGAACGGTCGCTGTCATCCAAGGTAAATGCTCGGCAATGGCAGTGCGCATGGCGGCGGGTAAAATGTGCGCATCGGCGAAAGCATGCCAACCGGGCGTGTACAAAATGGTTTCAATTTGCCGCCAACGATAAACCGGCGCTGTTGGAAACAGCTGCTTAAATTGCTCAAAACGAGTTGGCGGAGTAGTAACCATATATCGTTAGGGTAGCGGGGGCGGGCCAGAAAGTCAAAGCGCGGCCAGTTTTGTCTTAATAAAAATATCTACCCCCTTTTCGTCATCCCCTCTATTTTGTCATCCTGAGCGGAGCACCCGAGCCGCGTCGAGGGTGCGTAGTCGAAGGACCCCTTG
>Ga0172371_10000561_pt1 | contig 57864 bp, 48 predicted proteins | sample Lak12m_FD_114543 | JGI IMG/M metagenome (GOLD analysis project Ga0172371, IMG submission 114543) | Freshwater microbial communities from Kabuno Bay, South-Kivu, Congo - kab_022012_12m | ecosystem: Environmental > Aquatic > Freshwater > Lake | place: Democratic Republic of the Congo: South-Kivu... | reverse complement strand
GGAAGCATAGACGTAAGTCCGAAAGACGAAGACTCTACGGCATCGAGGATACAAACTCTCCCGAGATCCGGGATCACGAACTACCGCGTGCCGCATAACTCCTGACACAAAGTAGCGGCACCCAAAGGATTGCGAGAACCGGAATGGAAAGAAGCTGTACGGGCAGCCAAATTAGAGGGGAACAGCGAAGATTCGCTGAAAGCTCTTCGAGTCCTGTATCAGGACCGTTTTGATTATGGTTCTGATATTGGAATAATTTTTACCCATAGGGTTTCAGAGATTGTCAGTCATATTGGCAAACAGTGCGAAATGAATGACCCAAGACTTTATGAAGCTATTCCCGATGATGAATACGAGGCATTTCGTTTCCGTTCGGCAATGATCGTCCCACTACCCGACCGACCCGGAGGCTCGGTGCTCGGAGTATTGGCAGTCTACAGTCCTGTAGCTGGCATTTTTAATAAGATTGACTTGACATTCATGAGGTGGTATGCTCAACTTATCTATAAGAAGTTGAGTGACTACTCAGCCGTGGGTGTTGGACTTGAGGAAGATCATGGAGATGTACCGCAGTGAACCAGGGGTGGATCTCACGGGGAAATCGGAACTGACGCCGAAGGGTGCTAAGGGTGAGAGTTTGTCTTTGCTCGTTCAGGTGCTTGTCGCAATAATTACCGGTATTTCTATGCGGGTTGTTTCTCTCTTACGCTCTGTTTGACGTCAGGGGCACGGCTTGGCTGAGTTGTGTTGAGGCTTGTTCGCCTAAGAGCTAGGCGCGCTACAGATTAATGATCCTCCCTTGCACTTCTTCTTTTTTTTCTCTTTTCGTTCCTACCTTTCCTGCTCCCACGACGGTCGTGGGGCTGGGGACATTGCAGACCTTATCAGCTCTTCCAGGTTCATTCCCTGAGCTGGCAGACGTTTCAGCCCCTCACGTTTTTGTCTCATTGGCTCCAACCTTAAATCCGGGCACACCGTACGCAAATCCTGCTCAGCAGCGAAGATCGAGTGCGATGTGCCCGTAATTACGAGGAATTACGGAATTAGGCAGTGACTCCGAAAACACCTTTACGAGGTTTTGCAGCCGATTCGAGACCCACAAGGGAAAGATAATGGAAGTTGATCAAGAAACGGCAGTAGCACAGCTCTTGGCTCTTGCCCGTTCGTGGCAGGAACGAGGCTTGAAGCCCCTGGAAGTAGCGCATGAAATGATCAGGTTTTACTGCGAAGTGCGCATCTCCGGCACCAACATGCAAGCAGACCACGACATGTTGCTCTTTCAATGGGGGATCGGGCAACACTGGCTGCTCCCTGAACCGACTGATCTTCGCGGATTACCGCACGGTCAATTGAAATCCGATGAATTCGAATCCGTATATGTGGATTTCACGCGGCAAATCTTCGCCCCTGGTGACGATGAGGAGGCCGAGTTCGATGATCTGGCGATACAGATGGGAATCACCCTTGTTTACGGACCGGCGACCGGGGAGGAAGAATGCGGCAACATGTGGATATCATCTTTGAATCAACTCGATCAGGAGATGAACAAGTTCGTATCGCAATCGTTTGTGTCTCCACTGCTCAATGCAACACCCTCCAGATATGTGACGACGGTCGGTTTATGCGGGTAGGCCGAGTATCCAAGATCAGCACACACTCCGATCATTTTTCGGACCGCAGGACAAACGGGGCAAGCTGTCCTCGGGATTGGGCATTAGGAATGCGGATTCCTGGAGCGACCACACCTGTCGTGGTATAATAAACTCATTGGATTTCTTCCGAACTGGCCGGATGAGGACAAAAGCCGATGAAGTACAAGGTCGTCATCAGAAGCTCTGAAGAGGGGTACAGCATCTCCGTGCCGGGCCTCCCGGGTTGTTGGTCCCAGGGCGCTACCGAGGAAGAGGCTGTTGAGAATATTCGGGACGCGATTCACGAGTACCTCATGGCCATAGATGATTTGTTCCCGGATGCCGAGATCCGCGAGATAGACGTCGCCGTGTAGCCGGATGGGCAGAATACAAGGGATCAACCACCTGGATGCTGTGCGTGCCCTTCAGAAGGCGGGCTTTCGCATCGTTCGGCAAGGCCGGCATATTGTCATGTCGGACGGAACCCGAATCCTCACCATCCCACGACACAATCCCGTCAACGCATACACCATGGGCGGTATTGTTCATGACGCAGGACTCACGCCTGAGGAGTTCAAGCGGCTTTTGTGACGGAAACGGGACGCTTCGGTTTTCTTTGGCCCCGGCGCAAGTTGGGTATGTGTCCCGGAAATTGCTTGAATTTGCACGCATCGTTGACCGCGGTCCCGAGCGCCCTACCCCAACTCTTCCTTGATGCGCTCCGCGAGGTAGATCTTCAGCAAGGACTGGTACGGGACATCTCTTTTGTTGGCAAGCATCTTCAGGTCTTCGAGCATTGATTCGGGAAGCCGGATAGAGATGGTCTTGGTAGACGGCTTCAGATTGGGGAATTTCATTCGTTTGGCTTCTTCCCAGCGGACGTACTCAGTTGAGTCGTGGCTCGCCCAGAAGTCACGTTCCTGGTCTTCATTCTCGAACTTCGGGATTTTCTTTTTCATCGTAAAGCCGCCTCTCCCTGCGATTCATGTCCCGGGCTGAAATGACGCGGATTGTGTCGTGGCGGACAGTGAACACCACGAATAGGGCTCGACCCGTATCGGTTCTGCCCAATGCAAAGTAACGGTTCTCCTCCTGGGAGTGCTTTTGATCGCTCTCCACAACAAGAGGGAGATTGAAGAAGACCTGCTCGCATTCCGATCGAGACACCCGATGCTTGATCCAATTCTTGTCGGAATTTCCTTCATCCCACTCGAACCCTGTACATTTGGACAGCTCGTCGAGTCCCACTTGTTTCCCGCTTTCTGGATCACGTTACTTGTCATTATGTATATTACGTTTATATACATAAGTCAAGCCCGCACAGGATGCGGTGACCTACAGGAACCGCATCGGTCGCGTCATCGCGACCGGCAATCTGCTGCTGCAGCCTTTCTTCTGCTTGACAGCCCCCAGTTCATCGGCCACCTTGAGAAGAGACCGGGCTAAGTGGTCAGTAGAAAAAGCAGGGGCCGAAGAAAAGAGGCGTTCGAGCCGTACGCGCACGATGATGTGAAAGCCCTCTTCATATCATTTCGCGCTTAAACGAGTGACTTTGTCGCGCCGGCGGGGTACCTCCGGAGCGAAGTCAGGTCGTCCGTTCGAAGCGGAGGAGGTGCCCCGCCGGTTTCACTGATCCGAAAGCGCACCGGTATCAGTGAGCAGTTGAAAACTGCGGCTCGAAGGAGCGGACCGGAGAGAACCGCAAACGTCATATCCAAGAAGGAACTGTGAAATGACAGAGAAGCGCGCCAACCAAGCCAAAGAACAAAGCTTTACCGAAGATCTGATCGAAAACCTGCCGATCGGCGCGATGATTTTGGATGGCAAGGGAACGGTCATTCGGATGAATCGGCGGCAGGAAGAGATCTCCGGGATCGAGAGATCGAAAATCCTGGGGAGGACTTTCGCAGATGCCTTTCCCAGCTGCTTGGACCAGGGATTAAGGGAACATTACAATCGCCTCTTGGAGGAACGGGTCCCCTTTGACGTCATAATTGACCGATACGTGCCGCAGTACTACGCCAAGCAGATGACTTACCATGCAAGAGGGGCTTCCCTCTCGACTTCGGATCACGCGGTCCTTCTTCACGACCTGGAGGATGAACACTATAAGGTCAAGAGGCTCGTGGAGCAGAGAACCCAGGAGTTGAACGAGTCCAAGACCTTCCTGCAGTCACTCATTGATTACTCTCCCAATATTGTGCTCAGCACGAACCTGAAAGGCGAGATCCTGTTCTTCAACAGGACGGCGGAGATCATTTTCGGTTACACGGAGAAAGAAGTTGTCGGAAGAAAGACGGATTTCCTTCTGAGGGATCTTCGAAAGCATGGAAAGAAGCTGGGTGGAAGTCCCCGCACCTTCGAGGAAATCCTGTGTGTCAAGAAAGATCAGAGCATCTTTCCAGCCTCTCTGATAATCTCCAATGTGAAGAATAACGCAGGCAAAACCACTGCTAGACTCTATCTCCTGGACGATCTGACTGAAAAAAAGGCAATGGAGGAACGACTCCGCCTGAGCGAGCGCCTCGTATTGTACACCGAGTTGATGGGGGGAATAGCCCACCAGTTGAACAATCCGATGATCGGCGTCATCAATTTCTCCGAGATGTTGTTGAAGGACATGGAGGAGGACGACCCGCGGCGAGGGATCGCCGAGACCATCCGCAGGGCGGGGAAGGAATGTCTGAAGATCATTACGGGCGTATTGAATTCCATCAAGGATCCCCACCTTACCTTCACGCGGACCAATATCAACGCGGCTGTGGCCGACACAATCACTGCGTTCCGACAGCAGTCGGGAGAAGAGCGCAATGAGCGTTCCATACATGTCAGGCTGGACAGCCGCCTTCCCTCGATCAATGGGGACGCCATACAGCTTAAGCAGTGCTTTCTCAATATCCTCGTCAACGCGTTCCAGGCAATGGACGGCACGGGGGATGTTGCGATAGAGACGAAGTACGAGGAGAGACGTAAGCGCATACGGATCAGATTCAGGGATGACGGCAAAGGGATCCCCGAGGGGTTGATGAGCAAGATATTCCTTCCGTTCTTTTCCCTTGAAGAACTGCCCGGAAGACACGGGCTTGGCCTGAGTTTCGCATACCAGATCATAAAGAACCACGGCGGCCACATAGATGTGAAGAGCCGGGTTGGCGAGGGGAGCACCTTCACCGTATTCATACCGACGCAGATTCAGGAGCCTTAGAGATGTCTATGCCCCAGGAAGCGCGAGTTTTGGTCATAGATGATGAGCCGTTCTCGAGGGAATATTTCCAGCGCATCTTGCAGAAAATTGCCGGCGAGGTGAAAGCCGTAGCCACCGGGATGGAGGGGCTCAACGCGTTCAAGGAGTCCTCATTCGATCTTGTGATACTTGACATACGTCTTCCCGACGGTGACGGGATCGCTTTCTTAAGGCAGATTAAGGAGATCAGTAGACTCACGCCGGTCATCATGGTCACGGCGTACGGGACCGTGGACAACGCGGTGCAGGCCATGAAGATCGGGGCATTTGATTTCCTGACCAAACCCTTCGAGGAGCAAGAGAAGGTCCTTATCACCGTGAAGAACGCGACTTACCAGGGCAGGCTCGAACGGGAAAATCTCCTTCTCAGAAGCCGTCTCCAGGGCCGGGCGCTGTTCCCTGACATCATCGGCAGAAGCTCCGCTATGAAGAAGGTCTTTGAGGTGATCAAGAAGGGCGCAGAGGTGGACAGCAACGTCTTGATCCAGGGTGAGAGCGGTACAGGCAAGGAGCTGGTCGCCCGGGCAATCCATGCCGGCAGCCTTCGCTGCAAGTCGTCGTTTCTGGCTGTGGATTGCGGGACCCTTCCGGAGAGCCTCCTGGAGACCACACTCTTCGGATACGAGAAGGGAGCCTTCACCGGGGCCGTCAAGACGACCAAGGGGTACTTCGAAGAAGCGGACGGAGGGACGTTGTTCCTCGACGAGATTGGAGAGGCCAGCCCTGCACTTCAGCTTCGTTTGCTGCGCGCTCTCCAGGAGAAAGAGATCGTCAGAGTGGGTGGCACCAGGTCGTATCCCGTGGACGTGCGGGTCGTCATGGCCACCAACAAGGACCTGCAGGCTGAAGTGGTCAAGGGGTGTTTCCGCAAGGATCTCTTCTATCGGATCAACGTGATCAGGATCGAGCTGCCGCCGCTTTGGCAGAGGCGCGAGGACATCCCCGCGCTGGCCGCCCACTTCATTGACAAATACACTGAGCGAATGAAGAAGCCCAGGAAGGAGATCCATCCCAAGGCCCTCCAACGTCTCGTCAACCATGACTGGCCGGGCAATGTCCGGGAGCTTCAGAACGTGATAGAGCGTCTGGTAGCGCTCCACGTCGGGGAGAGCATTAGCGAGCAGGACATTATGGAGAACATGACGGTCTTCGCAGGAGGTGACGACTCCGACCTCACGGAGCATCCATACGAGAGGGCCAAAGCGCTCTTCGAGAAGAGATACATCGAGACCTTGGTGGAGAGGTTCGATGGTGATCTTGGCCGTGCCTCCCACCATGCCCAGGTGCACCCTGCCACCCTTTATCGAAAGGTCAAACAGTACCAAATCCGGAGATAGGTTGCTCGCGTGCGCTCGGGAGCTCAGTACGCCGCTTCACAAATACGGTGCCGAATACGAAGCGGGCGTCCCCAGCCCAACAGTAGGACCGGCATCTTGCCGGTCATTACCCGACGGGACCGGCAGGATGCCGGTCCTACTAAACCTGGACCGCTCCCCGGCCCAAAAATACGACACCGAACTTACGAAATGGAATACTCAGGGCTTCGCAGGGGAGCGAATTTTTTGCAGGACTGCGAAAGCCGGATTCGCGACTATTGTTGCGTCCTCGCCCTCGACTGCCTATCCGCTTGGATCTTCAGGCAGAAAGAACGGCACTCAGTGCCCGTTGCAGCTGGTACAGCTATTGCACCCCAAGTTTGCACTCTGTGAAGCCTGGGGCGACTCATCCTAACGAGCGTTCAGAGAAGCAATATGTGAGGCAGGCGGCCGGCCGCAACAACAAGGGCAAACTGCGTTGAAAGGAGAAATCGGAGTATGAAGAAGCAAATGGGTGTTACTCGAAGGTCATTCCTAAAATCCACAGCAGCCGCCGGAGTGGGTGGCCTGCTCTTTGGAGGAATAGGAGGAGTCCTAACCGCAAACGCTCAGGCGAAACCCGGCAAAGTATTGACTATGAAGTATGATTGCTATATCCAGTCCACCGCAGCGCCGGCGCAACTGGATAATTGGTATCTCGACACCGTGGCGGAGAGAAGCGGGGGCCGAGTGAAGTTTGAAAAGTACTGGGCCTCATCACTTCACAAGGTGGGCGAACACTTGCAGGCAGTGCGGGATGGCCTCTCCGAGATGTCTCTCATATCTTTCGGGTATTACCCTGCCATGGTGCCTCTCAGCCGAGGCCTGGAATGGTATTTCATGGGATGCGACCACGCGGACACTTTGTTGAAGGTCTGCCGGGACATGTATAATAACTATGCTCCGCTCAGACAAGAGTGGGAGGTTAAGAATAAATGCAAGGTCCTTTACTTCACGAACTGGGATTATTGTCCACTTTTTATGAAGAAACCCGCTACCCAGGTTTCGGAGCTCAAGGGTTCGAGGATTAGGGGCTACGGTGTGGGTGCAGAGACTGTTGACCTTCTGGGTGGCAGAGGCATGCCGGTGGTTGCGGCAGAGGTTTACCAATCTTTGGAAAGAGGCATCCTCGACGGCGTCTTTGCCTTCTGCTTTGTCACGGCCGAGAAGGCCAAACTGTATGAACAGGCCCCTAACATAATCGAAATTGGCGGAGGCGCGCACGCACCAACCACGGTTGTCATGAATATTGACTTGTGGAATTCTCTGCCGGACGACTTAAAGGACGTATTTGAAAAGACGGCACAGGAGATCTACGCCTCGCAGTACGTGAAACTTTATACGAAACTGCTGGAGGAGAGTCTGGATGTAATGATAAAGAAAGGGGCCAAATTCACCAAATGGTCCGATGAAGAGATAAAGAAGGCGACGGGCATGGTCCAACCTGCGCAAGTGAACGGATGGGCCGAAAAGGTCGCAAAACCCGCAGGGTTTGATGGCGCACAGTTCCTCGATGAGGTCAGAAAGCTCATAGCAAAGTACGAACCGGAAGGACAGCTCAAGAATCCATACGAAATGTATGTGGCTAAATACGGAAAAAAGTAGCTCGTGTGAGCTGAGGAGGAATGACGAGGTAACCGAGCGCAAAGGACAACCTAGCTCGGCTGCCTCCGTCACGGGAGGTAAGAACCGGCATGATGAGATTCGCTCACTGGTACCTCAAGGTCAGTATGGCCTTCACCGCAGTTGCGGCAGTGTCTCTAGCCATCATGATTATCAGTACAGCCGCAGACACGATCCTTCGTTACGGCATAAATTATCCGATTCCCGGGGTTTTCGAGCTTAACGAGGTCCTTCTAGTCGTGGTGGTATTTTTCGGCATCACATGGACACAGAGCGAGCGAGGCCACACTCGTGTCGTCATCCTCATGAGAAGAATACCCATTCGCTGGGCTATACGGCTGGATATCATCTGTTGGATTCTATGCTTCTTATTCTTGGCGATACTGGGTCTTCAGAGCGGAAAGGAAGCACTGTCGTCGTTTCGGATAAATGAATTCCGCTGGGGTTCCGTCCAGATGCCGATCTGGTGGGCCAAGGCTTGTGTGCCGTTAGGTTGCTGGTTGACCTGCATACAGCTATTGATTGACATTTGGGTTGATATTGTCCGACTAAGAGGTCTTTCCCCGCTCGAACTCCCTGACCTTAACCAAATTGGGGACTAAGCGAATACCTGTCGGGCCGTCGGAGCAGTCGGAGGCGAATTCACAGGAGAGAGGGACATCGAGATGATAGATCCATCGCTTGCGGTGCTTCTCAGTGTTGGAGTCGTAATTTTTCTCATGGCTATCGGTTTACCGATCTATGCCTCATTGGGGATAACAGGGATTTTGGGTTGTCTGGCTATCAAGGGGCCCCATATTGCATTCACCCAGTTGAAGGCTTTCCCATACGCGAGTACGGCCAATTATCTTCTTGCAGTCGTCCCTATCTTCATCATCATGGGCCATTTCGCCTTCAAAGCGGGTATCAGTAGTGACCTCTATTCCATAGGCCGTAAGTGGTGCTCCCGTCTCCCGGGAGGATTAGGAATCGCCACCTTCGTTGCTTCAGCCGGCTTTGGGGCCTGTTGTGGATCGTCCGTTGCCTCTGCAGCCACCATGGGAACAATTGCCATACCCGAGATGCGGGCTCTGGGTTACGATCGGAAACTGGCCTGTGGTTTAGTCGCTGCTGCCGGAACATTAGCCATCATGATTCCTCCGAGTGTCGTAAGTGTCTTCTACGCTTCCATCAACGATACTTCCGCCGGCGCTCAACTCGTCTCCGGAGTTTTTCCCGGATTGATGAGTGTGGCCGTCTATGTGATTGGACTCTTTTTTCTGTCGAGGTTCGATCCCACTCTTGTGCCCGCGCCTGAAAGCTACACTTGGCGAGAGCGATTCTCGTCTCTGAAGGGCATCTGGGGAATGGCTGTCCTATTCTCGTTAGTCATTGGCGGTATGTACGCTGGGTGGTTTACGCCCACCGAAGCCGCTTCCGCTGGTGCTTTTGTAGGATTTTTGATGATGCTGTTTGGAGGCAGAGTCGAAAAAGGAAAACTCGGTGAAGCCATCAAACTCTGCTTCGTGGATACCTTGCGTACCACCTGCATGGTCTTTCTCATTCTTATAGGGGCCGGACTTTACGCTTTCTTCCTCACCTTGGCCCAGATTCCGCAAACCATTTCTTCGTGGGTTGGTGGTCTCCCTCTCCCGGCTTTGTGCATTGTCGTCATGTTCTTGCTTGTTTATATCCCACTTGGGATGTTTATGGATACCTTCTCAATGCTGATCATCACACAACCTATTATGTTTCCCATTGTCACACAGCAACTAGGTTTCGATCCCATCTGGTTCGGTGTGCTCTGCGTTAAGATGGCCGAAATAGGTCTCATTACCCCTCCCGTGGGCCTTAATGTTTACGTCCTTTCCGGCGTTGTCCCTGACGTGCCGATGCACGATATATTCAGAGGATGTTCTTGGTTTCTTATTTTCGAGGCAGTGTCAGTGGCTCTTCTAATTGCCTTTCCCATCATTACCACGTGGTTACCAAGCACCATGTACGGTCGCTAGAGCAATAATTGAGCCCCTTCAATAATTGCGATTTTGGAGGAAAATTCACAATCTCGAAAACGTCCAAGTCTCGTAGTCTGTCTGAATCCGAATAACGCGAGGTTTCCCATGAATATCGGAACTCTGTTGACCAAATCCGCCAGGACGTTTCCGAACAACTTGGCGATAATTCACGGCTCAAGGAAGTTTACGTACGCCGAGTTTAACGCGCGTGCCAATCGGTTGGCCAATGCCTTGAAGAGGCTCGGCATCGGCCGAGGCGACAATGTAGCACTGCTGCAATACAATTACCCTGAGATGATGGAATCAATGTTCGCCTGCTTCAAGGCAGGCTGCGGAGCGGTACCGATTAACTTTCGTCTGCATCCGAGCGAATATGCGTTCATCATTGATCATTCAGAGGCAAGGGCGGTCGTTTTATCATCGGAATTCAACGAAGGTGTCCTGGACATTCGGGACCGCATTCCACGTGCCGGCCATCTGATAACCCTCAACGACGCACAAGGGGAGTTGCTCCTCTACGAACAGCTCCTCGCAGCTGAATCGGATCAATGGGAAGACGTCGCGGTGATGCCTGACGATCTGGCCTGGCTTTTTTATACATCAGGCACAACGGGCCTGCCAAAGGGGGCAATGCTGACCCACCGAAACCTCCTTGCCATGACCATGAATTTTTACGCGGACATCCGTCCGGGCTTTAGTCCTCAAGACGTTATCCTCCATGCCGCGCCCATGTCACACGGCAGTGGCCTATATGCTTTGCCCAATATCGGGAAGGCCGCGGCGAATATCATTCTGGAATCCAAATCCTTCGACGCGGAATTGGTCTTCAGAACCATCGAGGAATACCGGGTGACGAACATGTTTGCCGCGCCCACTATGGTGAAAATGATGGTGGACAGCCCCGCTGTGGATCGTTATGACCACAGTTCCCTGCGAGCCGTGACCTACGGCGGTGGCCCCATGCTTGTGGAAGACCTGAAACAGGCCATCAGAAAACTCGGTCCCTGTCTGGTCCAGTTATTCGGCCAAGCCGAATCGCCTATGACCATTACGTACTTGCCGCACCGAGATCATGTCCTTGATGGAACCCCGGAACAGACGAAAAGGCTTTCCTCAGCCGGTATTCCGCGAACAGACGTGGAAGTGAAGATCTTCGGCCCGGACGATGAGGAACTTCCTCCAGGCAGCATGGGAGAGATCGTCACACGGTCGGATCTCGTTATGGGCGGTTACTGGCGCAATCCGGGGGCGACGGCCGACACGTTGAGGACAGGCTGGCTGCACACAGGGGACATCGGGTATCTGGATGAGAACGGATATCTGTACATCATGGACAGGTCAAAGGACATGATCATCAGTGGTGGAGAAAATGTCTACCCCCGTGAAATAGAGGAGGTTCTAATACGACATAGCGCTGTGCGCGAAGTGGCCGTCATCGGGGTTCCGGACCCCAGGTGGGGCGAGGCGATCAAAGCCGTCGTGGCGCTCGTGCCGGGAGCCTCCATTAGCGCGAAGGAATTGATCGCCTTCTGCCGGGATCACCTTGCGGGCTACAAGAAGCCGAAGACTATAGACTTCGTGGACGAACTGCCCAAGAACAACTATGGGAAAATTATGAAAAGGGAACTCAGAGCCAAGTACTGGCAGGAAAGGGACAGAAAGGTCTGAATGGGCCTCCTGAAGCCCTATTTTCATCGCATGGCATAACTCTGGAGTTCTTTCCGACTGTCACATTCCTGTGTCGTCCCCGCGAACCCTTCGGATCACGTCCGGGACAGACACCGGCTCGTCCGTATAGCCCGTCTTCTACGTTGAAGCTCGTTCTAGGCCAATTTCGCAGTTCCGGGGAAACTGTAATTGATTCTACGACAGCGAGACTGCCGCGATTACTGTCCGGCGCATGGGAAAGGCTGCACAGGTGTATGCTGCGAGCCACCCTCATCCGGTCACGCAAAGCGGCAATCCGCGTCAGGAGACCTTCGTCTGCTTTACGCGGAGGAGTTCATCGGCCATCCTGAGAGACCGGTCGTTAGGGTGCTCCGGACAGAACAGCCATGTGCAAAGAAGCAGGGGGGGTGACCGACATTGTGAACCAGGAACTTGCGCAACTCCCTCAAATGAAGACCTCTCACCCTACCCCGCTCTTCCACTTGACAACCCGGCCCCGTGTGCCCAAATGAAATCCTGGGCGTCCGAACAAAATAACTTGTTCAGAGAATTACGTAATTTGGCACGCCCCCGGACCCGCCGGGAAAGACCTGGCCGGAAACGCTCTCAAAGCGCTGCCTGCGCTTGAATCATCGGCAGGACCTCTGCGGCCTCCGATCCCGGCAGAGTGGTTCCCGCCTGCAAGTCTTGGCTGATGCCGATTCGCCGTCAAAGCGTCAATACTGCGGCCGCGTCGGCGCTCCGAAAAGCAGTCAGCCTTGCCGTCGAAGCGGAGAAGATCTTTCGGAACAGTCCTCGGGCGGTCGGCCAAGTATATTGTTTGAAGCTGAGTCGGTGTGAGTAGTCCTAACGGTTTTCGCAGGAGGTCATAGTGGCTGAAGACAGAAGGCCTGAAACAGTCCTCGATCAGTCCAGGAAATCGGCCAAGGAGGCCAAGAAGTCCGGAGATGCGATCCAGAGGCACGCGCCTTCCGAGCCGGTTGCGGTTTCCGAAGCAGAGGCGGTCCAAACTGAGGGTGCCGAGGGACCGGCACCAGTGGATCCTCTTGAGAAGGCACAGAAAGAGGCCGCGGAAAATCTGGACCGGTGGATGAGAGCCGCGGCCGAGCTGGAGAATTACAAGAAGCGGACGCTCCAGGAAAGAAGCCGCCTTCTTAAATACAGGAACGAGGACCTCTTGAGAGACTTGCTCTCGGTCAAGGACAATCTCGACCGGGCCCTGGCCTATTGCAACCGGGTGGAAAGATCCGACAGCGTGGCAGAGGGCGTGTGCATGATTTCCAATATGTTCGAGGACATACTGACGCGGTATGGCGTCAAGCCCATCGAGGCTCTGGGCAAGCCTTTTAATCCAGAGTTTCACGAGGCCCTGGCAAAGCAGCCCGTCGCCGGCAAGGCCCCGAATCTGGTTATCGAACAACTTGAAAAAGGTTACCTTTATCAAGATCGCCTCTTGCGACCGGCCAAGGTAGTGGTTTCCGCTCCTCCGGCTCCGGAGAGCGCATCCTGAAAAGATGAGAAAAAAGTCACGTTTCTGACGGCTCGAGTTCATAGGAGGCAGACATGGCAGGCAAAGTAATCGGAATAGACCTGGGGACCACCAACTCTTGTGTGGCCATAATGGAAGGCGGCGATCCCGTTGTCATCGCCAATTCGGAGGGTGGTAGGACCACCCCCTCGATGGTGGCGTTCACCGACTCGGGCGAGCGCCTTGTGGGTCAGGTGGCCAAGAGGCAGGCTATCACAAACCCTGAGAACACTCTCTTTGCCATCAAGAGACTGATCGGCCGAAGATTCAGTTCCCCCGAAATCCAGGGCGACATCAAGATTATTCCCTTCAAGATCATAGACGGGAAGAACGGCGACGCCTGGGTGCGCGTGCGGGGACAGGATCACAGCCCCGCCGAGATCTCCGCAATGATCCTTCAGAAAATGAGGCAGACCGCGGAGGACTTCCTCGGTGAGGAAATAACGGACGCAGTGGTTACCGTCCCGGCGTATTTCAACGACTCCCAGCGGCAGGCCACCAAGGACGCGGGTAGGATCGCGGGCTTGAACGTGCTGCGGATAATCAACGAGCCCACGGCTGCTTCCCTGGCTTACGGCCTTGATAAGAAGAAAGAAGAGAAGGTCGCGGTGTTCGACCTCGGTGGTGGCACCTTTGACATCTCCGTCCTCGAGATCGGCGAAGGGGTGTTCGAGGTCAAGTCCACCAACGGCGATACACACCTGGGAGGCGAGGACTTTGATCAGCGCATGATTGACTACCTTGCCGACGAGTTCAAGAAAGATCAAGGTATTGACCTCCGCAAAGACAAGATGGCCCTCCAGAGACTCAAGGAGGCCGCGGAGAAGGCCAAGATAGAGCTGAGTTCGTCCATGGAGACGGACATCAATCTGCCGTTCATAACCGCGGACGCATCGGGTCCGAAGCACATGACCCTGAAGATCACCAGGGCCAAGCTGGAAAATCTGGTCCAAGACCTCATCGAGAAAACCGTTGGACCATGCCGGACCGCTTTGAAAGACGCCGGACTCGCTGCGGACAAGATTGACGAAGTGATTCTGGTGGGCGGTATGACTCGTATGCCGGCGGTCCAGGCCAAGGTTCGGGAGATCTTTGGCAAGGAGCCCCATAAGGGCGTCAACCCCGATGAAGTGGTCGCCATAGGCGCGGCTATTCAGGGTGCGGTTCTCAAGGGAGAAGTCAAGGACGTGCTCCTTCTCGACGTTACCCCTCTGTCACTGGGTATTGAGACACTGGGAGGAGTTTTCACCAAGCTGATCGAGAAGAACACCACCATTCCTACGAAGAGGGGCCAGATCTTCTCCACTGCTTCGGACAATCAGCCGTCGGTCTCCATCCACGTCATGCAGGGCGAACGTTCGATGGCAGCGAACAACAAGACCCTGGGACGATTCGAGCTCGTCGGCATTCCACCCGCGCCTCGTGGGGTCCCTCAGATCGAGGTCACCTTCGATATTGACGCCAACGGTATCGTCCACGTGTCGGCAAAAGACCTGGGCACCGGTAGAGAGCAGTCCATCAAGATCACGGCTTCCAGCGGTTTGAACGAGGAAGAAATCCAGCGGATGGTCCGGGACGCGGAGGCCCACGCGGAAGACGACAGAAAGAAACGCGACTTGGTTGATGCTCGCAACCAGGCGGACTCTCTGGTTTACATGACTGAGAAATCTCTTAAGGAGCATGGCGACAAGGTTGACGCATCCGTAAGGAGTTCCATTGAGGCCGCCCTCACCAGGACCAAGACCGCAATGGAAGGTAGCGACCTGGAAGAGATGAAAAGCTCGATGGAGGCGCTGCAGCAGGCGTCTCACAAGCTTGCGGAAGCCATATACCAGCAGGCTTCGGCACAGCACGGCGGAAGTCAGCAGGCAGGTCCGGAACCCGGAGCCGGACCCGGGGGCCCACACCCCGGCGGCAGACCCGCAGACGATGTGGTGGACGCTGACTTCGAAGAAGTGAAAGACACAAAGAAATAGTTCGGACCCTTTGTACGCAAAGGCTGCTCTGGGAGGGTTTTCTGCTGGAACTACCTCCCCGGCAGCCCCACGCTGTGGACGTAGCGCTCTACGGCGTAAGATAGGTGTCGTATTCGGGGTGCCACTGCTAGCTTGCTAGCAGTGTTCTGTCGGCACTGCCGGACAAGCCAGCAGTGGCACCCAGGGTGTGGCGTGCCCGCCGGCGCGTACGTGACCTTGATGTGACCGCATTTGGGAAATCGAGTACGTAGTTTCATGGCGCCTTTTTCAGGCCCGTTCTCATGGTTGGTTCTTCGCCTCAACAAGGCGTCCTATGGCTATCAGGGACTCTGGAGCGCAAGACGGTGGTTCATTTGGTCAAAAGAACTTGCCTGCTGTCAATGGCGCTGGTTCTGGCGCTCGCTTGCGTTGTGTCCGCTCAGGACTCGAGCACGCAGAAGACGAGCGCCATGAGTCAGGCTGCCGGAATTGTGGACGAGATCATACAAGCGATCAGCCAGGGGGACTACTTGAAGTTTACGAGCCGTTTCTCCCCCTCCCTCAAGCAGTCCCAGGACCGGGAGGCCTTTCTTCAGCTCCAGCGCAACATACAAAAATCACTTGGGCGGCTGACTTCAACAGAGTACCTGGGCTTCTACGTTCAACAGGGTAATGTGATTACGCTCTTCAAGAGCCGCTTCAGCAAACAAAAAGATGATGTCCTCATAAAATTGGTCTAGGACCAACACCTCACCGATCCTAAAGTCATCGGCCTATGGTTTGACTCGCCGTCACTGGAGTAACCCGCCCGCGCTGCTGTAAGAATGACTCCCAATATATCATCGGCTTCCGCTCTTCGCCGCTTCGTCGCAGCCCGAGTACGATGCGTTCCCGTTGGTCACCACACCCTACGTGGACTAAACCCCTGAAGACCGAGTCAGTGGGATATGACTGCGTAATAGAGGACCCTCAATATGAAAAGGACTATTATCAACACGGCTACCACGCCGATTACCTTGTGGAAACGGCTTCCGAAGTCTTTCAATTTGTCCCGGAAGGAGTAAATGCCTTCGGCACTCCGATCCTTGAATAGAAGCTGTCCCACCGTTACTGCTGCCGCCATCGCAAGAATCAAGAAGATCAGATACTTCATGGGTCCTTTTCCGTGCCGGAAATCTGCGATCAGGGGCCTGAACTCGATTAGGTCGTTGGCAGACAGGCAAAGGGAGACTGTCTCAAAACCCGGGTGATGGTCACGATCGTGGCACGACTAGGAAGAATGCCGCCCCTGGAGCCCTCACCCGACCCTCTCCCAGAGGGAGAGGGCTACGTCATTCCGGTGGGTTGCGAGGCCCCGTTCCCTTTGGGAGAGGGCCAGGGTGAGGGTGCTTGAAAGAGGCGTGCTACGATCTTGGCAAACCATGGAATTCTGAGACACTCCCAAGAAGGCCGTTCCGCGGCATCGCTATGCTTCACCGGGCGTCATCAAGAGAAGTGTTCCCGAGGTAGGCTCCTGCAAAACTGGCACCTTTAAGGATCGCTCCGAACAGCACCGCGCCGGCAAGATTCGCCCCGGAGAAGTTCGCCCGCGTCAGATCGGCTTCCGAGAGAATTACCTTCGGCATGAACGCCCAGACCCCGTGGACCATGGTCATGTTGGATTCCGACAGGTTCGCGTCGGACAGGTTTACCTTGTACAATATCGCCCCGTACATGTCTGCGGAAACCAGGGTGGCGCCGTTCAGGTTGGCCCCCGTGAGATCCGTCCCCACTAAATTGGATCTGGTGAGATTAGCCCTCATCAGATTCGCGCCGGAAAGGTCCCTCTTGGATAGGTCCGCGTTTGCAAGATCCGCGTACGCAAGATCTTCCATCTCTGAGACGGCTCTCTCCACCAGAGCGCCTAAAGATCTGGCCTCGCCCGAATACATGGGCTCGCCCGTAATGCAGTGCCTTATAGTCAGCTTCCGGTCCAGCGGAGCCGGTTCCGGAGTCAGGTCTTGATCGCTAATGAGATGCCTGCGCTTCAAGTCAACAATTATTTGCCGGAGCATCGTTGACGAGAGGTCGAAGGTCTCAATGACCTCCTTGTAATCCATTCCGGACTTAATGCCGAGCACTAGACTGTCGTATTCCGCTTGCGAGGAAAGCCCGCCGCCGGGAATCTCCCCTTGGATCTCTTCGTCCACGTCTACGGCGCTATGGACAGCAGACATCCTGTCTTCGATCTCCTCGGCGGTGATCGCGCCTGCGGCCAGGAGCTTTTTCGTCAGGCTTTGCACGCCCTTGGCAGAGATGTTGAACCGCTTCATCAGGGCCGCTTCATCCATTCCAGATCGGATGCAGGTCAGGGCCTCGGCCGCGTCTATGACCCTCTTGCTGGCAGCTGGAACGGGCAGCTCGGCTTTGCTGACATCCAGAATCACCGATCCGGCAGCCACTGAGATCCGGTCCTGAATCTCCGGCTCCCTAAGTATGCCGGCAGAAACCAACTGGTTCAGGAGACTCTGAAGAGCCCTGGCGGAGATGTTGAATCTCTCCATGAGCGCGGCTTCATCCATCCCCGCCCTCACGCACTGAACCACTTCGATAGCTTTGATCGTGACTTTTCGGCCGGCCATGACCGCCTCTGGATAATGAGTGTGATAATGATAACACGGCCGAAGGATCAAAGTAAACTCCGCTCCGTGCCTTTGAAAAGCCCGGCGGGGCCTGGTCAAGGCCATGGCAAGGGCGTCACCGGTGGTGGCCTCGGGGCAACGCTTTACGATATGTCAGAAAAGTTGACAGCGTAAATCATCGCGTGAGGCCCCCGACATGACTAATGGTTCCTGTGGGCAAGCAATACAGTGGTTCGTGCCGAGAGCGACTCTTGGCACGGCCATTGCTTCGCACCGTTCTGAATTACTTTGAGGATCTGCTCCATGCAGCATAAGTTCGTCATACTGATCGCAGATAAAAATAGAAACGTTCGAGAATTCCTCCGTCGGGAATTTGCCGCGGACGGATACTCCGTGATTGTCGCCAAGGACTACCGGGAATTGGTACGTCTGGTTGAAGGCGACAAGCCTCCCGACCTGCTGATATTCGATCTCGAGATGCCCTTCTCCGAGGGTAAGGAGACTCTCGCAGAGCTTCAGGGAAGGAGTCCTTCGCTCCCGGTGGTTGTACACACTTTCCTGACCGAGCACTCGTCGGATAGCGCGGTTCTTAAGGCAGCGGCCTTCCTTGAGAAAAAAGGAAGCAATATTGACCGCCTTAAAGAGGTGGTGATCGAGGTACTCAGACTGACCTACCCGGATCGCTTCGCTACGGCCGGTGAAACCCGGCCGGCGGCTCAATAGCCGAATTCCTTGAGCCTTGCCGGTTTGCGGGTCCAGTTCGGCGTCACCTTCACGAAAAGCTCCAGGTGCACCTTACAGCCCAGGAATTCCTCCAGTTTGAGCCTGGCCGCCGTTCCGATCTTCTTGATGAGGGCTCCCCCCTTACCGATGATTATCCTCTTTTGGCTGTCCTTCTCGGTGTGTATGTCCGCCTGGATCAGCACAAGGGTCTCTTTCTCCTTGAAAGTCTCCACCATCACCGTGGTCTTGTAAGGGATCTCCTCCCCGGTCATCTTCATAATCTGCTCTCTAATGATTTCCGCTGCAAAAAAACGTACCGGCAGATCGCTCACGTCTTCCTCGGGGAACAGTGGAGGACCGACGGGCAACAGGCTGACCAACACTTTCACCAGCTCTTCCATTCCTGAGCCGTAGAGCGCGCTTACAGGGACGATCTCCTCGAACGGATGAGATCTTGAATAACGGTCAATCACTGGGAGAATCGCCTGCGGCTTCACGGTGTCGGTCTTGTTCACGACCAGCACCGCGGGGATTCGTGCACCTATGATTATCTCCATGATCCGCGAATCGTCGTCAGGGATGTGATCCACCGGTGTCGTCATCATCAGGACCAGATCAGATTCCTCGACGGTCCTGACCGCGGCGGCGACGAGAGAAAGATTCAGCGGAGTCTTTGCCTCGTGGATGCCGGGAGTGTCCTGGAGGATCATCTGTGCCTTGGGGAGAGAATGAATTGCGGTGATGCGGTTCCTGGTGGTTTGTGGTTTTGATGTGACTATGGTCAATTCGCGTCCGAGGATGCGGTTTACCAGGGTGGATTTGCCCACGTTGGGCCTCCCGGCCACGGCGACGAAACCGCAGCGATGGTCTGGTTTTGTGTTTTTGTCCGTCACGGATTCTCCTTGACGATGGTGCCTATCCAGGCTATTATTAGCGGATGCCTTCCGCATGGAGAGATGCCCGAGTGGCCGAAGGGGCGCGACTGGAAATCGCGTGAATGCCCACAAGGTGTTCCGAGGGTTCGAATCCCTCTCTCTCCGCCACATTATAACTTAATTTTCACAAATAGGCTGGATTCATACCAAGGTGACGCCAAAGCGGTGCCCAGCAGGCACGCGCGGCCTGCCGATCTCGGGGAAAAAGTCAGGCCGGCCGTTCACTGCGGAAGGGAAACGCGGCCACTGAGTGCCCGATACAATTCCGTTATGAACACAAGTTGGTGTCAGAGACCACTCGACGCGGGGGCCGCCCAAAAGGAGCTCATGCTTCGGCCTTCCGGGCGTGGTATACCGCCCCCGCGCGAAATCCGGCGGGAAATACGACAGTAAGAAGAGGCCCTACCGCCAGTTGTTGGCGTTGTAATCAGGCAGGCTGAAGGTGCGCCCGGTGCCATAGTCCCACGCGTAGGGTATGGGACGGAATGGGAACTTCACCTCCGTCACGCGGCTCATGAATTTATCCCACCTGTAAGTCTCGTCGCTTTTCTTACCGAGTTCCTCGGTATCAAAGAAGCGCTCCGCGTAATAGTACATCCCGTAATAGCCCGGCGGATAGTTACGGATGAAGCGCGAATCGTAATCAGCGGACCAGGCATTGGGCAGGCCGGCCGCCACTAAGACGGCGGCTGCAACGATGGCGATGATGAACGAGGTAGAACGCATGGCATCTCCTTTGAGGCCACCACAGTCTGAGTCACACGGATAATACCAAAAAAAGCCTGTTCAGTCAATGCCTTGACCGACAAAAATCATCCATCGGATCGTACATATTTTTACCAGGAGTTCATTAAATTCTATCATCCAACCAGTAAACTTTATGTTTTATTGCATCACTTCTGCGACAAAGATGCGGCTCATGCCCTCACGCCGCTACAAACACCTCCTTCCCCTGTCCGCACAGCGGACAAACCCAGTCCTCCGGGAGATCATCGAAGGACACGCCCGGTCGGATCCCGTTTTCCTCGTCTCCCACTTCGGGATCGTACACGTAGCCGCAAACGTCACACACGTACTTCTCCATGTCCCTACTCCTCTCAAACGGGTGATTTCAATTTACAGCAATTTCTCCAAGCTAACCATCGGTCAATCCCTTGTCAATTGCCGTGCCCTAGCGGCCTTGACAGGGAGGTAATACTTGGTATTATATTTTCGAGCACAGAACCCTAACCTCCTGAGGATACGCCATGTCTTGCGACAAATATGAAATCATAACCTTCAAGGTCCCGGAATCACTCAAAGAAGCTATGAAAGGAATCCCTAACCGCTCCGAGTTCATACGGGCCGCCATCCTGGCCGCCCTCGACAGTGTCTGCCCGCTCTGCAAGGGCACGGGAATACTCTTTCCCAACCAGAAGGAGCACTGGGAAAGGTTCGCCAGGGATCACTTCATCAAAGAATGCGAAGAATGCAATGCCAGGCATCTGGTATGCGGCCATGAACTCCAGGATAAGGGACACCACGCGGACTGAGCCCCGGCGTACGCCGCTCCGACCACGCGATAATCCGTCGAGGAGGAAACCATGCGGAACTACACTGTTATTCTCTGCTTCCTGGCAGCACTGACTTTGCTGGCGGTCTGCCCCGCGGGGGCAGAGTCGCCGGGCTCATCCCAACCCCTGAAGGTCTTTGTCAGCATCTTACCTCAGGCCTATTTTGTCGAGAGGATCGGCGGCCCCAACGTTGAGGTCAACGTGATGGTGGGGCCCGGTCAGGATGTGCACACGTACGAGCCTACGCCGAAGAAAATGATTGAACTCGCTCAGGCGAAAGTTTTCTTCCTTACAGGCGTGCCGTTCGAGGCACGGATTGCGAAAAAGTTGGGATCAGCCTTCAAGAACCTGGAGATGGTTGACACAACAAAAGGATTAAAGCTCCGCGCCCTGGAAGAAGCCGAGGAAGACGGCCACCACGAGAAGCACGGAAAACACGAGGAGGGGCATCACCATGAGAAGGGAGAAACCGATCCTCACGTGTGGCTGGACCCGAATCTCGTCAAGATCCAGGCCGGGACGATCGCCGAGGCTTTGAGTAGCCTGGATCCTGCCCGCGCTCCTGAATACGCGAAGAATCTCAAGGAATTTCAAGCAGAGCTGGATTCGCTGAACACTCTCCTTGCGAAGTCTCTGGAGGCTGTCAAAGGCAAAGAGTTTTATGTCTTTCACCCGGCCTACGGTTATTTCGCGGACGCGTATGGACTGAAGCAGGTGCCGGTTGAAATCGAAGGCAAGGAGCCCAGCGCTAGAAACCTAGCTGCTCTTATTAGACGTGCCAGAGAGGAAGGTGTGAAGGTGATCTTCGTTCAGCCTCAGTTCTCATCCAAGAGCGCGGAGACGATTGCCGAAGCCATTAACGGAGTAGTGGTCTCATTGGATCCCACAGCAAGGGATTACCTGAGTAACATGAAAGACATGGCACTTAAGATAAAGGCAGCTCTGACTGAAAAGAGAAATTGATGCCTTGCAAAGGGGTAGCGGCAGCTCCGTCCCCGAGGAATAGGTGAAGTGGAAAAGAACGCCATCGTAACAATCGAGAATCTATCGTTTTCCTTCAGCAGGCACCAAGTGCTGGAAAACGTGAACATTAAGGTTGATGAACAGGACTTTGTCTCTATCGTGGGGCCCAACGGCGGCGGTAAGACAACTCTGCTCAAGCTGATGCTCGGATTGCTTCACCCTGCAAGAGGGACAATACTGGTTTTCGGCAAGCCGCCCGAAGCAGCCCGGTCCCGCATAGGATACATGCCGCAACACGCGTATCTGGACCCTCAGTTTCCCGTGAGCGTTATGGATGTGGTGTTAATGGGGCGCCTCGGGCATACGAGGCGGTTCGGGCCTTATTCTCGCGGGGACAAGGCGGCTGCTGAAGAGGCCCTGAAAGGGCTCCAGATGTGGGACCTCCGGAAGGCCCATTTCTCTGCCCTTTCCGGCGGCCAGCGCCAGCGTGCCCTTATAGCAAGAGCCCTGGCTTCAGATCCTGATCTGCTGCTCCTGGACGAACCCACGGCAGGACTTGACCTCGCTGTAGAGACTGAATTCTACGATTTACTGAAACAGCTGACACGGAACCTTACGGTTGTCATGGTCTCCCACGACCTTGGGTTCGTTTCAAGGCTCGTTAACAAGGTAGTGTGCGTCAAACGAACCGTAGTTATGCACCCCACGAGCGAAATAACCGGAGAAATGATCAATGAGGTGTACGGATCCGAAATGAAGATGGTGAGACACGATATCAGGAACTCGGGGGAAATTAATAAGTGTTTGCTTTCATAAGCGATTTGCAACAATTCAGTTTTCTGCAGTATGCCCTGGTCACCGGCCTGCTTGCAAGCGTTGCCTGCGGCGTCATCGGCACCTTCGTGGTGGTCAAGAGGATAACGTACATTGCAGGCGGGATATCTCACACGATTCTGGGCGGCATGGGCGCAGCCCTCTTCTTCCAGAAGACCTACGGCTGGGCATGGCTGAACCCCATGTACGGCGCGGTTGCGGCTGCGATTGTGGCGGCTCTGATAATCGGCGTGGTGAGCCTCAGGGCCAAGGAGCGGGAGGACACGGTCATCGGAGCCCTCTGGGCGGTGGGGATGGCTGTCGGAATACTATTCATAGCACGGACTCCCGGTTACACCACCGATCTCATGAGCTACCTCTTCGGGAACATACTGATGGCATCCCAAAGCGACTTGTGGCTGTTGGTCGGGCTTGATCTTCTTGTGGTATGCACAGCTATGGCTTTCTACAATCAGTTCCTCGGGGTCTGCTTCGACGGCGAGTTCGCAAGACTGCGGGGCCTCAACGTGGAGTTCTACTACCTGTTGCTTCTCTGTCTGACCGCGCTCACCGTGGTGGTCCTCGTCACCGTGGTGGGAATAGTGATGGTCATCGCTCTGCTGACCCTGCCTACCGCTGTGGTAGCCGTCTTTTCCACGGGCCTGCGTTCAATGATGGTCTTTTCTTCGCTCCTGTGCATGACCTTCACCACTGCCGGCCTTGTAGTGAGCTACGGCCCGAACTATCCAACCGGCGCCACGGCCATTATTATTGCAGGTGCAGTGTACCTGGCCGTTCTAGTGGGCAGGGGCTTGGTGAGCCGATGTCGTTGGGGATGAGCGGATTATTTGACGACTCCGCCGGCCCCGAAGTCCTATCCGATGAGTCAAATGTCCTCTTGCGTCCTCGAACTCACTGTCCTAACCTTGCAGCATGGTCCAAGTACTATTTCTCCAGCTTCCGCCTCCCCGCTTTTCATTCACTGAACCGCCCACCAACATACCTCTGGCGGCAGGCTTCCTCGCGGAAGCCGTGAAAGCATCGGGGTCAAGACTTTTCCAGCCGCGAATCCTGGAGCCGGACATCGCTGACGTGTTCGGCGATGAGGGCCTGGCCGCCCGGATCGCACTACGGCGTCCCGCGGTACTTGCATTGACCCTATATGTCTGGAATGTTCAACGGAGCCTCTTTCTTGCCTCGAATGTGAAAAGGAGGGCTCCCGAGGTCAAGGTTTTGGTCGGCGGCCCCGAAGTGACACCTGACAACGTCTGGGTTCAGGAGCATCCTGCAGTGGACGCTGGCGTCTTCGGCGAGGGGGAGTCAAGGATAGTACAGTCCCTGAAGGCTCTTCTCGGCCAGGGACCCACCCGGACTTTAACGGGGGCATTTTTCAAGGATCCGGGTGAATTTCGCGTCAACCTGGACCCCGCTCCGCCGTGGGATCTCTCCCGGTGCCCTTATCCTTATATGAATGGAACCATCGGGCCTTCAAGGGACGGCACCTTGTTCCTGGAGACCGTGCGCGGTTGCCCTTTCAGGTGCCGGTATTGCTACTACCACAAGGCCTATGGAAAGATTCGGCCTCATCCTAAGGACACTGTCCGCAGGGTTCTGGAACTTGCCTATGACAAGGCTTCGGCGGTGAGAGAGATATATCTCATGGATCCGACATTCAATTCCGGCAAGCTGTTCAGGGATCTGCTGAAGGAAATAGCGGGACTGCGCACCCACAAAGAGATCGCTCTGCACGCGGAATTGAGGGCCGACCTCCTGGGCAGGGAAGATGTGACCTTGTTGAGGGAAGCGGGGCTAGTGAGCGCGGAGGTGGGGCTTCAGAGCATCAATCCTGGGGCCCTGCGACAAGCCGGGCGCAAGACGGATCCTCAGGGAACGGCCAGGGGCGTTGCACTCTTGAAAGAGGCCGGCATAGATGTCACCACCGGGATAATTCTCGGTCTCCCGGGCGATACACCCCAATGGTTCCGGAGGACGATCTCCTGGCTCAAGGAGACAGGAGCATATTCGGTGGTCCACCCCTTCGTGTTGGCCGTGCTGCCCGGAACAGACTTTCGTTTCAACGCGGCTCGGCTAGGCCTCAAATATGATAGTCGGCCGCCCTATTACGTCCAGTCAACCCCCACCTTCCCGCAAGAGGAATTCGCCCCTGCTCTCCTGGAGTGCGAGAACGTCCTGGATATGGAACTGGATTACATTTCACCGCCGTCCCTGGTGGATGCGGGGCCCGCCGTCATCGAAGATCCGCGGCAGGCCCCCTACATAAGCAAATGGATAGTTGATCCCGGACGATCATCTTGCCTGGAGATCCAAGGGGAAGTATGGCCTAGGGCTACGGACCCTTTCACGTTGTGGTTTCGAGGGGTGAACGATGGAACCGCTTGCGCCAATATGCTCAAGCTGATGGAAGGCTTTGTGTCGTCCAATCCCAACGGGACCCTCCACGTGGTTTTCGAGACCCGGAAGCCGCCGGAGATTCCTTTCTTGCAGAGAGCCTTGAATTTGGCCGTTCAGCCCGGTCTGTTCCTTAACCGCGCTTACCGACCCTTGTACTCCGGCGACGAGGCAGTTACCCCCAGGTTTTGGGTAATACTGACGTACGTTTCAGACGTCGCCGCCAAGCGCCGCGTCGAAAAAAAATACCACTCATCGGCTGAAGTAATATGGGACTGGTCCGGCCTACTTGAGTCGGCGCCGCAGTCCGGGGTGTCGCCGGTTCTGATTTCTCTGGTCCACGGACACGGCAAGCAGTGTTTCGGTCGGCTGGCACAGGATCTCATCAATTCTCACGGCGACACTCCGGAAGAGGTGCTCTTCAGGGACGGCCACTTGGAAGCGCTGTGGAAGAAACGGACTCGTGGGCTCGACGCAGAAGCCGGTTTTCGAGAAATCATCCTTGTTGATGATTCGGCTAAGTTGACTCTGAACTCCTAGAAAAAAGAATGGTTCTCCCCGGACGAATCTGTGATATATAAGAGCTTTCCGGGCTACGTACGGAACGAGGGCATGCGAAAAACGGCGTTATTATCAGTGGTTGCAACGATCCTTCTGACGGTGGGAATGCTCTCAGGGGGGACGGCCTGTGCTGAAGACTACCTGGACTATTACGAACAAGGGGAGTTCGCCCTGCGCGTCCAGAAATGGGACCGCGCTGTGGAGCTTTTCACAAAGTCCATAAAGGATAACCCGAGCTTTTTCGTGGCCTACCACAACCGTGCCATAGCCTATTCGAAGAAGGGTGAATACGACAAGAGCATAGAAGATTTGGAGAAAGCGGTCCAGCTCAACCCGGACTACCCTGACGCATACGGTTTGATGGGCCTACTCTACGAGATCAAGAAGGATTATGCCAAGGCCCTGAAGGTATACAAGGAAGCGTTGGCCCGGGAAAAAAGGCCCAACGTGCAAAAGACCATTCAGAAATATATTCAGGATGTAGAGGCAAAAATGAAAAAACAGTGATACAATCCGTTGGTCCGGTTCATGGTTGGCATACCGGCCGCCAAAGGCCCCCGGGGGCAAGAGGAGGTCTGGAAAGTCGGCCCGAGGGCCGGTCAAGATGGTGCTCCGACCACATACGTGGGAAGGGTCCATTCACATTTGGGAAGGAGATTTCTCAAAATTTGCGGGTTGTTTTTGGCGGGAACTAATGATAACATTCAAAAGATTAGACGCTTTGCCTGGTCTTGTCCGGCAAACTTGAATAAAGGAGGGCTTTCGTATGCCTACGCTGGAGATCGAAGGTAGGACCTTTGACGTTGATGAGGACGGGTTCCTCCAGGATCCGGACCTGTGGAATGAGGAAGTCGCTCGCCTGTTCGCGAAGACCGAGGGAATCCAGGAAATGACCGACGAACACTGGAAAGTGGTTCACTATCTGAGAAACTATTACCTCGAGTTCAACATCGCTCCCATGATCCGGAAGGTCTGCAAAGACACCGGCTTCAAGCTGAAGAAGATCTACGAGCTCTTTCCCTCAGGACCGGCCAAGGGCGCCTGTAAGGTGGCGGGACTGCCCAAGCCCACGGGTTGCGTTTAACCCTGATGTTTCCCACCGTCCCCGGGAGTGCGTGATCGCCCCTCAGGTCTATGACCTGGAAGGGGCTTTCACTCCAGGGAGGCCTTTGCCAAGCCTGTCCGTCGGCGCTGATAACCGGTGAATCACGTAACAAGGTTGCGGGGTTCGTCTGTTTCAAGGCAGGGGTTCGCGTACTGCATCCGAGAGAAAAGCAATTCTCGTCATCGCGGCCACGAGTTGTCGGGGGGCGGAAACACTCCAGGACCTATCCACGCGTCAAGCGCTCCTCTTCAACGTCTTTAACGGCCGATCAGGTCCGACATATTTGTTCGGCGTTTGGCCTGCTCAGATTCATATTTCCTGCGCAACTGGCCCGACTGGAAAGCGGCATCTTTTCCCATCGCTTCCGCCGTACGGGCTAGGCTTGCCAACTGCCTTTGCAGCTGCTCCAGTCTTCTGCCGCAATCCACTATGTCTATCTGGGAAATTCTATTGATGTTGCCCTGAGGATCATAAAGGACCGAAGGTTGGCGAGCGTCTTCCAGACACCTCTGGGCCTCCTTCATGTCTCTCTCTATCTGAGCGCGCTTCATTAGAAGAAAATGCTGCTGAATCTCGAACGTGCTCGGCCGGCCCGTCGATGCCGAGGCCTCACGGGCCGCAGCCGCTCTGTCCTGGCAAGCTGCGGGAACGATCCACAAGGATGTCAGGACCGCGGCAAGACAAAGAGTGATGATCTCAGTGGTGGGGAATCGGCTCATGGTCTATTCCTCGCGGGCTTGATAGCTGTTCCGGGTTTATGAGGACGCCTTTTCCAAGAGTTGCCGCTCTCGGCCCTCTCAAATGTCACACATTACGGTTACTAGCGCAGGGTTCCCATCATCCTTTCCAAAGTGGCCTTGTTGATCCGGTAAGAGATGAGCGACATGTAATAATCGCCTTCCGCCAGGGATAGTTGTCGCTGCGCGTCGAGCACCTCTATATATGTGGCAACCTGTTCCTTGTATCTTTCCTGGTTGATACGGAAGTTCTCCCGCCTGAATTCCACCGCTTTCCGGTTGTCCTCTATGTTGCTCTCCGCGCGTTTCATGTCTACGTACGCGGTCTTTACCTCCGCCATGATCTGTTCAACGAGTTGCTCCCGGGCCACTACTGCCCGGGCCTCGGAGGCCTTTCTTTCCTTGACGGTTTCACGGCGCCGGAACGTGTCGAAAGTCCAGGTCAGCACACCGGTGAGGCTCCAGTCGTTGACTCCTTCCGGGTCCAGGGGGTTCCAGTCGTCGTTGATTCTCGTTGCCTGGCCCTGGAGGGCGACATTGGGCAGCAGGTCTGCCTTGGATGACTTGACCAGCGCTATGGCCTGCTCCACCGAGATGTTTGCCTGGCGTATCTCCAGTCTGTTGCCGGCTGCGACGGCGTAGATTTCCGGTATCCTGTAATTGTTTGGTATGTGGCCGAAGTCTTGGACCACCTTCACGGGGGTCTCCTGAGGATATCTCAGCAGCAGATTGAGTTGAGCCGTGTAGCGCTGTATATCGCTGAGCGATTGGGTTCTCTGAATCCTGGCTTGAGCGAGTTGACCCTCGGTGGAGAGGACGTCCACCTTGGGGACCACCCCGGCTTTATAGAATTCCACGGTCTGGTTTCTGAGTGCTTCAAGTGCCCGGACGGCCTCTTCTGCCACTTCCAGGAGCTTTTCCGACTGAATGAGTTGATAATAGGCGTCGTACACGTCCAGAATCAGGTCCTGGCGGTCCACTTCGTACTGAATGGCCGAGTAGTCCACTCCCAGGCGGGTATACTTGTAATCATTGATCAGCCTTCCGCCCGAATAAATCGGCTGGGTGATAGTGGCGGTCAGGCTGAACAGTCGGTATGGATCAATCCTGTATGGAGTCGCAGGATCCCAATAAGAGCCGTTAGGAGCGGCGGGATCCATCCTGATGCTCCAGCGGCTGTCGTGGGAGCCTGCAAAGGCTGAAACATTGCTTGGCTTGGTATATCTGAAGCCCGTGCCGGTGTATTGAAGGTCCATAGTGGGGAAAAAGTCAGAAAAGGCCTCTCTGCGCTGATGCTCCTTTTCCTGTACGGCAAGCCGCGCGTCGGCCATCCGCAGGTTCCTTGCAACAGCAATGGACACCGCCTGACCTATGGTCAGCGGCGGTTCCTGTCCAGCATTGGGCCTGCGTTTGGCGCCATTGGCTCCATCAGCCCCCGGGGCGGCTGTAAACAGCACCAGAACGATCATGATGCCCACCAGACGTGACGAGGGCCGAGAACGCTCCATAACCCCTTTTCCTCCTTGAACACTGACTCCGGCGATTGGCCGGCATTTCAAAGGCTTCCTCTTACTGCCACGGGTCGCTTTCGAGGACGACCGGCCACGGCGATCCGGAGCGTCCCGGGAAACGACTCAAGGAAACCCAAAACTAGATCATCATCCTCGCAAAGACCCTGGTATTACCCGCCAGGTTGTCAATGGAGATCTTTTCGTTGGGCGCGTGAGCCATCTGGAGGATCCGCTCCCATACCGCCGCTTTGAGACCCTTCTTCCGAAAGAAAGCGGCAACCGTTTGGCCTCCTATGCCGTGAGGCCTGGCCTGAACGCCGTAGACTTCCTGAATGGCCTGGGCTAGTGCCAGTACCACCGGTGAATCTTGCGGAGTGGGTTCGGGCGCGTCGAACCTCAGATGCGCCTCAACGCTGGTTTCCACACCGAACCGGCCGGCAACGGCCTGTGCGACGCGGTTCATTTCCTCCAGCACATCGTCCAAACTCACCTCGGGGAGCACCCGGCAATCAAAGAAAAAAACGTCTTCACCGGGAATGGTGTTGACGTTGGGAACATTGGCGTCTTTTCTCGTAGGTTCGAAGGTGCTGGCCGGGGGGTTGAAAAACGTGTTGCTCTCGCCGAACCTGGCCGGCAGCGCCTGATCCAGCTCCACGATGAAATTGGCCGCGGCTCTGAGTGAGTTGCGGCTCAAGTCCGGGCGGCTCGCGTGGGCCTGAGCCCCTCGCACAGTGAACCGGACTTGAAGCAGGTGCTTTTCCGCGATTTCTATCTGATCGCCTTCTCTGTTCCCAGCGTCGGGCACCAGGATCAGATCTTGGGGGCCGAAGAGATCCGGCCGCTCCCTGAGCACGTAATCCAGTCCCAGGCCGCTCCCTGTTTCTTCGTCGGACACCAGCGCCAGCCCCACGTTAAGGCCGAAGCCGCAGGTCTCCTTGACGGCCCGAGCTGCAAAAAGGCTCGCTACCAGGGCCTGGCCGTTGTCCTCGACGCCTCTGCCGAGAACGAATCCGTCCTTAACTATGGGTTGGAAGGGATCATGTTCCCAGAGTCTCAACTCTCCGGGAGGGACCACGTCTATGTGAGTCAGTATCCAAAGTGTCCGGGAAGGATCGCGGCCGTTGAAAATCACCATGAGGTTCGGGCGCACACCGTCCGGAACGCGATCATCGGGTGCGTGGATTTCCTCGATTCTGTCCGGTCCAAGCGACAGACAGAACTCCTTGACCAGCCCATATTTTTCCATTTCGCCGATCCCGTTGTTTTCAGGGCCCAGCGCTGGAACGGAACAAATCCTGACCAGTAATTCGACGCTCTGGTCCTTGAGCTCGTCAATTCTGGCAGTTGTCTCTTGGAAACTCACCATCCCTCCGGAACAACAAAAACAGATTCTTCTTGTGACTACACCCCAGAGTGTGCCATGTTACGAGAATTATTGGATACTTGTCAAGACAGAAAGCGACGGGGGAGCTTTCCGAGGGCTTCGGGAACGGTTCGGCATTGATTAAACCCAGGATTGTCGGGTCCTTGGGGCCGGACTGCGTGATATAATCTTTCAAGCAGGAGGTGAGGCACAATGCCGCCCGTGCGAGAGATCAGCGGAAAGTGGTTTCTCAAGGACATGAGGTCCGGTATGTCCGACCATGAGTTAATGGACAAATACCGGCTTACCGAGAAAGGGCTTGCAGGCGTCTTCGACAAGCTCCTCGAGTTGAAGGCCATCACCCTCTCAGAGCTTCAAGCCAGGTCCCCTTTTTACGACGAGCCTTTCATTCCCGGCGAGTTCCGGGTCACGCCCCGGGAGGACCTTGATTTCCCCCTTCCAGTTTACGACAAGGCGACTCCACGGATAAAGGGGCTGGTCCACGACATCACCGAAAACGGCGTAGGCGTGCGCGGTATCCCGACAAGAGTGGATCAGCTAAGGACGTTCGTAATTCCCGTCCATGAGTTTTTCCGCAGCGAGCCTGTGGTATTCCAGGCAAAATGCCGCTGGGTGAAAGAAGACGATGACGCGCGCAGATTTGCCGCTGGATTCGAATTTGTCACCGTGCTCGCCGGCAGCATGGAAGAACTCCGCAGTCTGATACGCGCCCTAACCCTGGAGGACCGGCAGGCCCTTAGAAGAAAGACCTGAAGAGATGCTGCCGGGTTGGGGGGGCCGAGATTTTTTTGTCAAGAGGCAGATCTTTCGTTTCAAGTGGACCGGAGGAGGCGTGCGGATGCCGGTCCTTGGACGGAGTAAATGGCGTTTGCGGAACGATGTATCTTTTGGATAGGCCGGATATGGCCTGAAGGATACCTGCGCCTGATAGGACGGCCAATGGCATTCTCGGCTTCGTGTGTAAGGTAAGGAGTTACCCGACTAAAGTACGGCCTGGCTCTTCATATTTCAAACACCTTCAGTACCTCGTCGCCGTAGTGGTTAATGACCTTCACGGCGATCTTGCCCTCGGCGGGCCTGGCGAACGGCCGGCTGACCGTGCTGTAGAGACTGCTCCAAGCCGCTTCGTCTATCTCCGCCCGCAGCGCTCTCTTGAGCTTGTCGTAAGGTTGCTCCGCTCCGGTGAAGTAGGCGTGCCGAACGAAGAAGCTCTCGCCGTTGTAGTCGGTATCGAGGAACCAGCAGGCGATGTCGTCGGTGGATGCGCTCCGAATTTGCCCAGTGGTCGGGTCGTAGACATCCACGCCCTTGATCTCGGCGACGATCCGGCCGTCCTTCTGCTTCCTGATCTCCACATCCGGCTCGCCGAAGACCATGAACAGGTTGCCCGCCCCGGTCTTTTTCAACAAATCATCCCCCATCGCCAGGTCAGGGTTCATCTTGGCCGGCAGAACGGTCAAATTGCCGTAGCGTTTCGCCTCTTCGGCGACGTGCGGGTCGAAGGCAAAACCGCAGACGACCAGCATGTCGAAGCCCACGCCCTGCACAGCTTCCTTTGCCGCTTCCTTCACCTGCTGCGGCCCGACGGTGCCGTGCTCCGAACCGATGGACACGGCCACGCGCTTAGGTCTGCCGTCGGCGTCGGTGTATTCACCCGCCGCGTGCAACCATACCCCGGCATAGTGGTCGAGCCGGTCGAAGCTTAGCCGCTCGCCCTTCTTGGTGTTCTGCACACCGGCCTTCTTGAGGTTGTCCAGAATCATGGCGACGAAGTCTTGCTGCTTGCGGGCTTCCTGCTCAGTCACCGTACCGTCCTGATTCTCGGCGGCGGCGGATAGCACGCGATGCGGCGACAGGCTTTCCACCGAGAACAGCCCGCACACCCGCACCCGCTTGTTGTCCTCGTAGGGCTGGTCGTAGAGCGTCTCGGTATCTGCGTGTCGGGCTATCGCGGCATCTATCTGCTGCCGGGTCATCCCCTCCTTGATGTCCGGATTGTTGGCAATGGATTTGAGCGTCACGTGCGGGACGCGCTTGTACACAAAGCCCTTCTTGATATCGCATTCGGTCTTGTAGTCGGGCGCCAGCTTGCCGGTCAGTTCCGCTTCCTTTTTGATGCCTTCGGGAGAGTCGGCCAACAGGTAGTAGGGATACCTGGCTGCCATCAGGCGCGTACGCGCCAGGGCCAGGGCGACACGGCTGGTGTCGCAGGTGATCCAGCGGCGGCCCCACTGCTCGGCGACATACGCCGTCGTCCCGCTCCCGCAAGTCGGATCGAGCACTAGGTCGCCAGGGTCGGTCGTCATCAGAATGCAGCGCTGAACAATAGACGTTGCAGTTTGGACGACGTAAACCTTGGGATCTGCTCGGCTCTGGATGCCGCCTCCAACATCGTCCCACTGATTGGTGAGGGCAATGCAACCGAAGTCATCGAAGCACTTCTTGAAACGCAATGTTTCGCCTGCCTTGAGAATCCGATCAGCAAGCGCAAGACGCGCAAGACCTGATGAGCCTGTGCGCCAGCCGCCAGCTGACGGCAAATATCTTTTCCCTTTGTATTCAAACGAAACGGTCGTGGTAGCAGAACCCGATCTGGAAGTCAGGCCTTGGTCAGTGAATAAGCGTGCTCCCTCGGGTAACTTGCTCAGGTCTTCTCTCTCTTTTTCAGCCAGCAGTCTCTGTGTTCCATCTGGCAGTTCGACGTAATTATATCGGGTGGCACCCACCTCGCCAGGTGTGAGTTCCTTGAAAAACGGGCGATATTTGAGATTACCCCGAATACTTTTGCCATACCAAATGAGGTAGTTGTTGACGTTGTCGAGATATGCTGAACCTAGACCGATAGATGTTCGATACGAGATTAGTGAGACGAAATTCTCACTTCCGAACACCTCATCCATCACGCAGCGCACCAGATGCACGTTCTCATCGCCAATCTGCACAAAGACGCTGCCCGTCTCGGTGAGCAGGTCCCGGGCCACCACCAGCCGGTCGCGCAGGTAGGCCAGGTAGGAATGGATGCCGAGCTTCCAAGTGTCGCGGAAGGCGCGGATTTGCTCAGGCTGACGGGTGGCATCCTCGGCTTTGCCGTCCTTCACGTCGCGCTTGCGGGTGCTCACCTGCCAGTTGGAACCGAACTTTATGCCGTACGGCGGGTCGAGGTAGATGGTCTGGACCTTGCCCTTAAGTCCTTCCTTCTCGGCCAGTGAGGTCATCACCAGCAGCGAATCGCCAAGGATCATGCGGTTGGTCCAGTTCTGTTCGTGTTGGTAAAACTCGAGCCTTTGCTCAAACTTTTCCGGGCCGCCGTTGAAGTCGGCAAAGAGGTTGGTCTGGTTGTCGCCGGGCTGCTCGATGCGGGGTAACGCGTCGATGACCGCCTTGGGGTGAATCTTCTCCTGGATGTAGATCGGCACCACGGGGACGGCGAGTTCTTCGCGGTCCTGCTCATCCTTGCCCTTCCAGACCAGTTGCGGATCGAGAGACGGATCGCGCGGGTAGAGCATGGTGCCGGGGGCCAGTTCTTCGTCTGCCACGAAGTCGCGCAGTTCCTCGGTGGGGATGTTGGAGCGTTTGTCCTTGTGGCGGATGGATTCGAGTTTCGCGGGGGTGGTGTTCTTTTTGGGCATGTATGTCCTCAGATCAGGCAGGGCCGGCTGCAAGTGCACGCTGCCCCGTCAAGGGAAACTCATTCCAGGCTCGGCCTTCAAGCAGGCGGCCGGCCTTTTTCTTGTGAACACCGCCCCATTGCTTGAAGAAAAACGGCACATGCGCCTGTCGGCATTGGTTGCGAATGTCAACCACCCATGCCCGGTCCATCGGCCGCGCCATCGGCCCGGATTCACCGCCGACAATGACCCAATCAATGCCCAAGAGTTCCAGATCGTGGAGTGGGCCGAGTAGAGGCTCCAGCGACAGAAACTTTACATGAGCCCCTGTTGAGCGCAGATAGTTGATGCGGTTAGTGTATTTCTCGCTCTCGACAGTGACACCCATCCAGATGTGCGGCTCCCATTCCAGCATCCGGGCCAATTCCGCCAACCGTTCGGGTCGCTTGGTCAACACCTGAAATCGGTGCCAATGTGCCCTGTGCATGACATCGAACACCTGACGGATGAACGATAGGGGAACGTCTTCGTGAAACAGATCGCTCATGGAGTTTACGAAAATAGTTTGTGGCTTTTTCCAACGTAACGGCAGATCAAGTGCATGAGGCTGAAGCGTCAGCTCGAAACCATGCGCATAATTCTTCTGCCCCATAGCGCGAAGCCGTTTCGCCATACGTTCCGCATAACAGTGTTTGCACCCGGGACTAATCTTGGTACAACCCGTAACCGGATTCCATGTGGATTCAGTCCACTCGATTGCAGAGTTCGTTGCCATGTTCTAATTCCCCAGGATGTGTTGTGCGATTTTCACGGCTACTTTGCCGCCTTTTGAATTGCCGGCGGCAAAGAACAGCACATATAGCGGGCTGTTCTTCGAGTTATAGAGCGAGAGGGGATTTTCCGCAACATGGGAAAAGACTGTTTTCAACCGGCGCACGTAGTAAGCCTTGATGACGGCGAAATCCGCTGCCTTCTCCGTCTGCACCGTTTCGCCAAACAGTGAGGGTTGCGGGGATGTCTTGTAAAACTCATCGAACCAGTCTTGGGCCCCAAATATCCTGTCGAGCCTGAGTTTCCATGTTTCGTTGATCCGGCCGTCCTTGGTCAGCATACGATTCACCGCGACACCAAGCGGGAACAGTATCCACAGGTCAATCGCCTTGGTGCGGGCGATGGCTTCATTGGTAGGCCAATCGGCCTGCATTCCAAACGGATCGAGAAACAGCACCGCCCTATGATGTCGCCAATTCTTTTCGCACAGTTCTTGAATTACCGTGTTTGCATCGCCTTGAATGAGGATGATCTGTTTCTTTTTTTCGGGGAAATCCCTGTAAAGGTTGGCTTGAAGTTCGGCAATCTTTCCGGCGTTCTTTTCGATGAAAATATATTTCTGGAATGGCGGGTTGCATTCAAGGGCAATACGAGCCGATCCCTGCAGGAATTGTTGCGGTTCAGGATCGGCCAGTTCGGGCAACCACAAGCTCGTAGCGCTGGAGGTCTCTTTCAGTTCCCGATAGCCGGTTCCCGCGAATGCATCTATATAGGCGAAAAAGAGCGACTTCTTGTTGAGAATTCTGGTGTATGCGGACAGATGTTTTCGCAGTAGTTCCAGTTTTTGGTTGGTCCAGTCTCCGCCAAATTGCTGTCTGCTTGTCATAGAGGCTCCTCGTTGCCATCAATGATGGGAGAGCCGGTTTCGGATGGTGTTCATTGCGTCCCACGGGTCGGCGACTTCGAGGAACGCCCAGCGCCCGAGGCCGCCCCGGTTGTTGATAGCCGGCACCCACAGCATACGCGCAGTGGCGACTTTGGCGGCCTTGTCCTTTTTCTTCTCGCCCGTGACCTCGATAATTAGGTTCAGGAGGTCATTCGGGCCGCAGCCGTCGTCAATGCAGGCGATGAAGTCGGGGATGTAGCTCTTCTCTTCGCCATTCAGCGTGTAGGGGATGGTGAAGCCGAGGTTGTGGTTCTTCACATAGCGGACGACTTCGGGCATATTTTCCAGCGATTCTGCCATCTTTTGCTCCCACGAATCGGTATCTGCTACTACATGGGAGACATGGCACTTCTCGGCTTTGGTCGCAAAGACCGGCCGGAGTGTGTCGAAATCCACATTCCGGGTGAACCCCAGGGTGTCATACGGGCGCAAGATGGGTTTGAGCGCTGACGTGCCATCGGTCGAGGCGACGATGGCCTTGTAGATGCGGTCGGCAGCGTCATGCGCGAACTCTATCAGGAGCAGCAGTTGCGGAAAAGTGTTGTCCTTAAGCTTGACGCATTCGGACAGCCAGCGTTTGGCGATGCCGAGCAGTTGCGGGAAGAGCCAGGGCTTGTCGTTGCCATCGTCATCGCGGAAGTATCGTTCCAGGGTCAGTTTGGCCAGCAGAAACGCGACTTCGTTGGGCCTGCGGCGTTTGAGATCGTCGAGAGTGTGGATGCTGGACTCGCCGACGATGGGCGCGTTCTCCGTCTTGGTGGGAATGTCGGCGGTGGAGAGCGTCAGTTGCGATTCAGCGGTGAAGGTCGCGGAGAGCCGCTCACCGTCCACCTCGTAGCGGTAGCCGAGTAGTCGCGGGAACGTGATCTCGCAGGCTATGCGGTTTTCGAGTGCTCGAACGCGGGTGGGCAGCGGGCCGGCCTTGGGCTTCGTTGTTGCGCCGCTGCAAGGGATGAAAGAAAACGGCACGCCGTAGACTTCGGCATATTCGGGCTCGAAATGGCCGGCTCGGTTGGCTGCGTAACTCATGCGGCGCAGGGCACGGCCGACCACCTGCTCGCACAGCAGTTGCGTGCCGAAGGCGCGCACGCCGAGGATGTGAGTGACGGTGTTGGCGTCCCAGCCTTCAGTGAGCATGGAGACGCTGACCACGCACTTGACGTGTTCGCCAAGCTTGCCGGCTTTTCCCACCGTGTTCATCACCTCGCGGAGCAGGTCTTCGTCGGTGAGGTTTTCAGCATCGCGGCCGGGAAAGCGGGCGCGGTATTCGCCCTTGAACTCTTCGATTTCGCGGGCGGCGATCTTCTTGAAATCGTCGCTCATAGCCTCGCCGGATTCGAGTTGCCGGCTGTCCACCAGTATGGTGTTGGGACGGTGCATCCACGCGCCGTTGCCATCGTCGTTGCGGAAGATTGGCATTTGCCCGGCTTGGACGATGGTCCGCTCGCCGATCTGCTTTTCCCAGCCGGCTATGAAGTCAAAGACGAGCTTGGAGACATTGGTGTTGTTGCAGACGACGATGAAGACCGGCGGCGTGATGCCGCGGGCGCGGGCCTCGGCGTTCTCCTCCCACAGGCGGCAATACTTTTCGTAGTTGCCGTAGAGACTCAGCAGAGCGCCTTGCAATTCGACTGGTAGCTTCGGTTCGCCTCCCACCTCACCGGTTCTGCGGCCCTTTTTGGGCAGATGCTCGCGGACGCGCAGCCACAGGTCGCGGTAGGTAGGCTGCTCGCCGGTCATCGAGTTGTCGGCCACCGGCACCCGGGGCACTTTGACAATGCCGGCTTCGATGGCATCAATCAGCGAAAAATCAGAAACCACCCAAGGAAAGAGCGTTCCTTCAGGGTAGCCTGAACCGCGCAGGAAGAACGGTGTGGCCGAAAGGTCGTAGATGGCCTTGACGCCGATCTTGGCTTTCACTGCCTCAATGCCGGAAATCCAGATGCGGGCCTCTTCCTCGCGACTCTTGGCTTCAACGCGCTCATCGCCGGTGAGCTTTTCATCCTCGCCATTGGGCTTGCGGCGGTAGCAGTGATGGGCTTCGTCATTGAGAACGATGATGTGCTTCTTGTTGCCCAACTCGCGGCAGACACGGCGCACCATCTGGTCGAGGGTTTCGGTGAACGGGCTTGGCTGTCCATCGGAGAGAAGCGACTTTGTGATCTTGCCTGCGGCGACCTTCTCGCGTAACAGGAAGGCGTGGTAGTTGGTGATGATGATCTTGGCCTGCCCGAGCTGGGCCTGGAGCTGGGCCGGAACGATGTCGCGCTGGTGGTAATAGTTCTCCGGGTCGTTCGGCAACAGTACGCGCAGACGGTCGCGGATGGTGATGCCGGGAGTGACGATCAGGAAGATGTCGGAGAAGCGGGCATCCTGCGGGTTGGCACGCTTGTTGAGCGTGTGCCAGGCGATGATCATGGCCATGACGACAGTCTTGCCGGAGCCGGTGGCCATCTTGAAGGCCGTGCGCGGCAGGCCGGGGTTCGATGTATTGTTCGCCTCGCGAATCGCGTTCTCGATCCAGGCATCGCCGTATTTCTTGGCCGCCTCCGTGATGTAAATGCAGGTTTCAAGAGCTTCGTTCTGGCAGAAGAAGAGTCTCTTCTCGCGGTTGGGATCGGTCCAGTACGCAATCAAACGTGCGGTGGTGGGCGTCACGCCGATGTAGCCACCCTTGCGCCATATTGCGACGCGTCGGCGGATGTCGTTGACAAGCTTGTTTTCTTCGATGCGGTCTTCAGTCCACTCAGTATCGAATAGCGTTTGCTGCGAACCGCGCTTCTTGTTTCTAGGGCGGGGGATGGGCACGAAATAGGAGCTGATTCGCCGGCCGTCAACGACCTCGTTGGTGATGCCCTCGTCGCTGAAGCGGAAGTGGCGAGTCGGCTCGTCGAAAGGCGAGTTGATGATCGGGTTCTCTATGACCACTTGACGCATAGTGGCACGTCCTTACTTGCGTTTGAATTGTGTGGTCGGTGATTTGTTCGCACGCCCCGGCAAACCATGTCAGCGCGAAGCCGGTGATTACAAGGTTCCGTATAAGGGCCCCGACGACGCTGTTGTGCAGCCTAAGACGCCTGCGGGTTCTTCTCGGGAACCTCACAAACCCTAATGACTTAAATCTGTTGCGGGGCATTCATCCGATTATCGGCGCGGCCCACCCCGTTCCCCACAAAAACTCCCCGCGGATGCTGACCGGATGAATCCCAAGGCCGTAATAGACCTCAATTCACGCTGAGGTAAGACATACCTCACCGCCGTGGCCCTGGTCAAGCATCAGCGGCAGCGGTCGGCGGTGAAGAACCCAGAAACGGCCTGCTGTGATCTCCTGATCCCGGACACAAATTGCTGCACAAGGGCCGGGGGACAAAGAATCGTGCATGCCTCTCTCGAGGATTAGGGATAGTAGTGGGAGTCCACGGCACTGCCAACCTTCTTCATTTATAGCGATTCCCGGAAATGATGTCCGATGATGGCTATACCCGCGCGGGGTGGGCACCTTGCCCGCCGTACTTAGGCAGGCAATATGAGACTGTCTCAATGCCTTCTGTTTACCAACGCCTTCTGTAAAGCCGATTCCGGAACCGCCCGAAATCAGGGCGCTTCGAGAAGGGCCCCTCCACAGCAAATTTCGCAGGCCATAATACTGACATAGTTTCAGTTGCCTGCCCCAGCAATCTTTGGTTGGCCATCGTCAGTCATTTCGGACGCCCCATCGGGGGACGACTCCCGGCACCTGCTCTACTGCCGTCAATTCTCTTTAGGGACCACGGTGAACTTTGCTTCCAGATGATCCGGATTGTAAGAGAGTTTGGCTTTTCTGAGAGTCTCTATGCCCAGGTCCTGCTCCCGGTTCACGAACCGGGCCTCTAACCATGCCGCCTGGCAGAACCTCTGGTTGATGGCCGCGTACAGTCCCGGAATCTCAGGGTTGGCCTTTTCGATGTGTATCACCGCGGTGTCCCGGTTCAGCATCTCTCCGAAGGAGAAGGCCTCCACCTTCGAGCCAATCAGGATCGCCCCGCCCTTGAAACCAAGGGCTTCGTAGTTCTTCAACGCTTCGTATATAGCCCCGTTCTCGTCCATGAGGCCGGGATTCTCGTCACAATTCCGCAGCTCGCACCAGGTCTCTTGCAGATCCAGGAAGCTTTTCACCAGATGAGCATCAAGCTCTTTGTACTCGAAGGGATAATTCTTAACGAATCTGTTGAGATGGTTTTTCTTGCCGTGGAACCTGTTGCCCGAGAGGTTGATGAGGTCCTGGGATAGATAGACGTAATCATAATTGTCCCTGTCTTCAGATGTCTTGTACCGGGAAGCGTCTACGAAGTTCTCCACCTGGTCTCGGCCGACTCGCGCTATCAGAGGCCGGTCGGTCAGGTTACGGAGTTCCCCCACAAGGGAGTCCAGGGCCGAGGCCTTGTCACCGCCGCCGGCTGGCGGCAATCCAAACGCGCCGCGCTTCCCGTCCTTGAGGATGATCAGGAGGCATCCGTCCCGCACCGACCACGTGGTGCTGTAACAATGCCGCCACATGAACAGGTTTGTGAAGGTCAATTCCGAGGTCCGGGGCTGTTCCTGATTCAAGAACCGGTCAAATAGGGGCTTGTGGATCAACTCTATGGGCCTAAAGTCTTCCATGGCCGACTCCTCTAATCTTGCACAAATTGGGTGTCATATCTCCGCGTGTTCAAACAGGCAGCCTTCGGCTTGGAATTGCCCAACGGGCGCCTGACCCGTCAAGCCTAGGCATCCAAGATGTCTGCGCCACCACAAACCGGTCTTTGCAGTCTTACCTATTTGGAAGCGAAATGGTATGACTCCTTATAGAATGTGTTCTCGTGTTCCGAAAAGAAAATACCATGTTCCCGGAGTCCGGGACGTGGCAGTTGGTATCGAGGAGGACTTGATGTTCGATTCTCTTACACTGGATGTTGAAGTAATAATGAACTGGTCCTGGCGCAATTTCGAGCCCTATTACCAGAATCTTGAGCGCAGAGGCCTGTCCGCAGGCAATGTAGAGGGATTCCTTTCCGACTGGACCAAAGTGGCCGAATTCGTGGAAGAGACCTTCAGCCGCCTACATGTTGCCAAGACGGTGAATACCGCGGACAAAGACGCGGAACAGCGCTTCAATGTGTTTCTTGAGACGACCTATCCGAAATGGGAAGAAGCCGAACAGAGGCTCAAGAAAAGAATCCTGGAAAGCGGCCTGAAGCCGTCGGGATTCGAGATCCCACTCGAGAAGATCAGGACCGAGGCGGAAATATTTCGCGACGAGAATCTTCCTCTCCTGGTGGAGGAACAGAAACTCTCTACAGAATATGACAAGATAGTCGGCTCCCAGACGGTTCAGTGGGATGGCCATGAAATGACCATTGCCCAATTGAGGCCAATGTTCCAGAGTCAGGATCGGTCTCTGCGTGAAAGCGCCTGGCGAGTAGCGCTCAAGCGCCATCTCGAGGATCGCGACCGCATAAGCGATCTTTGGCGTCAATTTCTGGCACTCCGGCGAAAGCTTGCATCAAATGCAGGATTTGACGATTATCGCTCTTTCAGATGGAAACAGTTTCTGCGCTTCGACTACACGCCCGAAGACTGCCGTCGTTTTCACGAAGCCATCGAAAAAGTAGTGGTGCCGGCCGCCCTCCGGGTTTGCCGACGGCGCAGTCAATTGCTGGGCCTGGAGAGCATCCGTCCCTGGGATCTGGATGTGGACCCGCTGGGAAGGCCGCCTCTGATACCTTTCCGCGAGGTCGGTCGGCTTCAGGACCGTTCCGCGGCCATCTTTCATCGGTTGGACCCATCTCTGGGCGGCTATTTTGACGTCATGACCCGTGAGGGACTTCTGGACCTGGAAAACCGCAAGAATAAAGCGCCGGGAGGCTACTGCACAGAGTTTACCGCAAGCAAGCGGCCGTTTATCTTTATGAACGCGGTGGGTCTCCAGGACGACGTCCAGACGCTTTTACACGAAGCCGGACATGCTTTCCACGCGTTCGAACGAAGCCGCCTGCCCTACTGCCAACAGCGGCAGGTCGGGCTGGAATTCTCTGAAGTGGCTTCCATGTCTATGGAACTTCTTGCGGGGCCATACTTGTCGGAAGAAGAAGGCGGCTTCTATTCCGCGGAGGACGCATCACGGGCACGGGTGGAGCATTTGGAACGGATCATCCTATTCTGGCCCTACATGGCGGTGGTGGACTCGTTCCAGCACTGGGTATATGAGAATCCATCGGAGGCAGAGAATCCTGCCTCGTGCGACGCTGCCTGGACCCGCTGCTGGGAGCGCTTCATGAGCTGGATAGACTGGAGCGGCCTGGAGACCGAACTCATGACCGGGTGGCAAAGAAAGCTGCACATTCATACCGTCCCCTTGTATTACGTGGAATACGGTCTCGCTCAACTCGGAGCGGTCCAGGTTTGGGGGAACTCCCTGAGAGATCAGGCCGGGGCTGTTGCAGCGTACAGAAAAGGCCTGACATTGGGCGGAACCGTGCCACTCACGGCGCTTTTCTCGGCCGCGGGGGCGAAGTTCGCCTTTGACGCGCAGACCCTGGCCGCGGCGGTCTCTCTCGTGGAAAAAAACATAGAGAAGGAACTCGATGGGTGACACCTGATGGAATGCGAACCCTCGGACCTCTATAAGGAACGCTTCGAGAACATGTTCCGGGTGGCCAGGAAGATCACTTCCTGTCTTAACATCGGGGACATTCTGGAGTTCATCAGGGACGAAGCAAAGGTCACCGTCCCCCACGCGAGCGAGGCGTGCATGATCCTGGTTGACCCGGAGGCTCCTAGTTACACGAGACCGCTCCATTGCCGGGTCATAAGGGGCCAGGTGAACTGCCATAGCTGCAAAAGGGGAAAAGAGATCGTCCAGAAAGTTCTGGCCGCCACAGCGCCCTTCCAACGATCTCTGGATGGCCCCGGGCCGGAACCTCTGGCTTCCTGCGATTTGGAGAAGGGGATATGCGAGATTGCGTTGCCCATTTTCGACGAGAACGGGCCTCTCGCTGTGCTTAACGTGGTTACGGAAGAAGGCCGGGTTCTTGAAGAAAAAGATATAACAATGCTCACCGACCTGGCGGATCTCGCTGCCAACACCCTGGTAAACGCCAAGAAATACTCGAAGATGGTCCGTGAAAAGCTGACCCTGGAGCGGATTCTGGCAAACATAAGACATTTTGTGCCCGAAACGGTACAAAGGATCATCGAGAAGAATCCTGAAGCGCCGGCGTTGGACAAGCAGGAACTGGACGTCTCCATCCTATTTCTGGACGTGGCCGACTACACCAGGATCAGTGAATCTATTACCCAGGACAAGGTGAACTTCATCATAGAGAAATATTTTGCGGGGTTTCTGGACGTGATCTACTCACACCAGGGAGACGTCAACGAAACCGCCGGAGACGGCCTCATGGCCATATTCCAGGGCGATGGAGAGCTACACGCAGTCAACGCCTCAAATGCGGCTCTGGAGGTCCGGCAACGGACGAGGGAAATCAACAGTGAGCTTGAAGGCCTTTTCTTTCCCTTGGTGGTAAACATGGGGATAAACTCGGGGACAGCCTGGGTCGGGATGAGCAGGTTTCTGGGCGAGTCCGGTACAAGGATGACGTACACCGCGTCGGGAGCCACCACCAACCTGGCATCGAGACTGGCTTCAGCTGCAAAGGAGGGGGATATTTTGGTCGGGCCCGAGACTGCACGGCGAATTCAGTCTCGACTGATGTTGTTCGACCGCGGGCCCATGAGTTTCAAGAACATTCAGCAGTCGGTCCATGTGTACAGCCTGGTGCCGCCTGTTCATTAAGGCCGCGTCACCTTTGCCCTGCTTGCATTTCCGGAACCATTGTCTTATTGTTCACTGCGCGTTCGGGCGGACGCCCGGTGTCCGTGCCTCGCTTGAAGGGTGAGCAACCCTGGTGTTTGCTTATGCCATCGTAAACGAGGGTGCCAAGATGAAGTTTATTGAGTTCCTCTTGTTATTGTGTGCACTTATTGCAGCCAATTTGATTCCAGCCAATTCATGGGCCCAGACAGAGACCGCAACCGGAGGGGGCGACGTGCCGGCCCAGGTCGGAAACCACTCTATAACCCGCGATATGCTTGACAACATAATCGCGACAATTCCGGAAGAGAACAGAGTCCCCTTTTTGACGCCGGACGGCCGAAAGAAGATCCTGGATGAAGTGGTGTCGTTTACTCTGTTTGCCCAAGCAGCCAAGGCACAAGGGATGGACAAGGAACCGGCGGTTAAGACGAGGTTGGAGTATCAGCAGACGGAATACCTCGCACGTGAGCTCTTCCGCCGGCATCTGGAGAAGGTTCCGCCTGTTTCGGAAGAAGAAATGACCGCATTCTACAAGGACCACATCTCCGAATTCAAGCCGCCGGAGGAGATCCAGGCACGCCACATCCTGGTCAAGACCGAGGCTCAAGCCAATAAGATCATGGAACAGCTCAAGGGCGGAGCAGACTTCACGGAACTGGCCAAGAAGAACTCGATTGATCCAGCCGCGGCCAAAGGAGGAAAGCTGGAGATGCCTGACGGGCGAGACTGGCTCCCCAGGGGTACCTTTGAAAAATCCTTCGAACACGCACTCTTCAAGATGTCCAAAGGCCAGGTGGGCGGACCTGTCAAGACTCAGTTCGGATGGCACATTTTAAAAGTGGATGATCGCCGCCAGCCTGACACACCAGGATACGTTCAGGTGAGAAGCATGATCAAGAACCGACTTCAGGACCAGAGGAACGCTCAGATCCACAAACAACTCACCGAAGAACTCAAGAAGACGATACCCGTGACAATAAAATGAGGGATTCAAACCCTGAGGAAGAACATGCAGCCCAGTCCGAGCGAGACGTCGTCCCGAAGATGGCCGCGCGTTGTGTTGGTGTGGTTCATGCTGGTAACGGCCTGCTTTGCTTTGCCTACCTGGGCCGCCGATGAAGGCGCGGCCGCGGCCAAGGATAGCCGTAAGAGCCCGTCCAAGCTATATGAGTCCGTGCTGGGATATCTGGAAGGGTTCCGGGGCAAATCGCAGGACAAACCCGACCGCAGATCGCTGAAACCCGCCGAGCAGAGACGATCTCCAACAGCCTTCACACCAGACGACTCAGGCCCCCGTAGGATAGTCCAGGTTGAAAAGCGGCTCGCTTTCGTCAGGGCCGAAAGAGGGGAATGGGACATGGCCGCTCTGTCGCTGGAGCGTGCCGCCAGGGCGGCAACCCGGCTTGCGGCCTCCGATGAGTCCGCCCAGTTGCAGGAGATGCTCCGGAACGCGCGGAACAAGGGGCAGCGGCTGCAGGGCGAAAAGACGGCCCTTCCCGGTGAGATCACCAATTCAGTGGGGATGCGCCTGGTGGTAATCAATGCCGGGACGTTTACCATGGGCAGTTCCGCTGCTGAGATCCGCCGCGTCAGAAATGAGTGGAACGTCGAGGAAGCTCTGGTTCAGGTTGAGTCACCGGCTCATTCGGTTCGTCTGAGCAAGCCGTTCCTCATAGGCAAGTATCCGGTTACTGTGGGTCAGTTCAAAGCATTTGTCGGCGACACCGGTTACAGGACAGTGGCCGAAGCCCAAGGTTGGGGATGGGCCTACGATAAAGCCAAGAAGCACTGGTCCAAGAAGAGCGGTGCGTCCTGGAAAAGCCCGGGCAACGAGACCTGGGACGATATGCCCGTGACCATGATATGCCACGCCGACGCGGAGGCTTTCTGTGACTGGCTCAGCAAAAAGGAAGGCAGGAGGTACTATCTGCCCACCGAGGCCCAGTGGGAATACGCTGCCCGAGGAGGAAAAGAAAACAGGCGCTTCCCCTGGGGAGACGAATATCCTGACGCCACGAAGCTGAATCTGGCAGACAGGCGCTCGCCGGTTCCATGGGCTGATCTCACTGTTGACGACAATTATTCGGGCCCCTCACCAGTGGGATGCTACGATCCCAACGGATTCGGCCTTTACGACGCGGTAGGCAACGTCTGGCAGATGTGCTCGGATTATTACGATCCAAAGGCCTACGAAGGAAAGGCTTCTCAGGTGTCGGTTGATCCCGCGGGCCCCGGCAAGACGACCCGCAAGGTTGTCCGGGGCGGAAACTGGGCATTCGGCGCGGGTATTGCCAGGAACGCGTACCGATTCGGCATCGAACCCGATCAGAGTATTGATGTGAAGGGATTCCGCGTGGCAGCCGTGGCGGTTCCAGGCGAAACTTCCCTTGATGAGGCGGCCGGAGAGGCCTCCCGAAAGGAAGTGACAGGCCGGCGGCAGATCACCGAGCTCTTGGAAAAGGTCAAAGAACTGACATCCCAGGGTCGCAGGCTGGAAGCCCGGCGACTGGTGGAAGGACTCAAAGTGTCCGAAGCGCCGGACCTCGAGGGTCTCCAGGCCCCGAAGGGATTCGTGAAAGACGTGCTCTACTCGCTGATTGACAGCACTCCCGACAAGAGTCTCCCATCATTCACCAATTCGCTCGGCATGAAGATGGTGCGCATCCCACAGGGCTCCTTCATCATGGGTAGCTCGGAATCAGACATAGCATGGGCCATGAGCACCCTCGCGGCCGGACAGCCGGTAAGCCTGGAGAACGAGTTTCCGTGGCACAAAGTGAGAATCACCAGACCCTTCTTTGTTGCGTCCACCGAGGTCACCGTGGCCCAGTTCAAGGCCTTTGTTGATGAAACCGGCTATATAACGGATGCAGAGGACGCCAAAGGAGGCCAGGCCTTCAACACGAGAGACGGCCGCTTCGAGCAGAAGGCCGGCTCGTCGTGGAAGGATCCCGGCTGGACGATTTCTCCCGATGAACCCGTGACCATGATGTCGTACAACGACGCCCAAGCCTTCGTGGAGTGGCTTGCGGCGAAGGAGAAGCTGCCGTACAAGCTGCCTACCGAAGCTCAATGGGAGTACGCGGCCAGAGGCGGCCTTTCCACGGGCCAGTTCCCCTGGGGTGACGCAGTGCCGGACGGCAGGAGAGCCAACTACGCCGACAAAAATACCGGGTTCGAGTGGCGGGACCGGGACGCTGACGATGGTTACAAGCACGTGGCGCAGGTGGGAAGCTACGAGCCCAACGGGTACGGCCTCTATGATATGGCGGGCAACGTCATAGAATGGGTCAGGGACTATTACAGCGAGGACTATTACCGCTACACCCCGGAGATTGACCCCGAAGGCCCGGGGCACGGTGAAAACCGCTTGACTAAGGGCGGGGACTGGACGTTCAGCGCGGTGGGACTCAGATGCGCTTTCCGCGGTTGGTCCAGGCAAGACATGGCTTTTGTCAACACAGGCTTCAGAGTGGCCATCGAGACGGCGAATCTTCAGCGCCCCTTTGACTTTGCGGCTAATTTCCTTGCCAGAGAGTGGGTTCCCGGCCCGGATCAGCGCGAAGTGACCGCTGCAGTGGCAAAGGAGAAGGAGCGGCGGGCAAAAGCGGCCCCGCCCGTATCGCAGACGAGCTCCAAGAAAGAACCCCAGGAAGTCCCTGTTTTCAAAGGGGTGCTGATTCTGGACTTTACGCCAAAATCTGACGGGAAGAAGATCGGCCTCGCCAAGGGCGACATAATTACTGAGTATAACGGCACCGGAGACCTGACAGCCGATAAATTGATCGCGCTTACAGCCAAAAGTAAGAAGGAGAAAGCGCGGCCGTTGGTAGTCTTCATCCGTGACGGGTACGAGTATTCCTTGCGCGCGTTGCCTGGATTTCTGGGGATCTCGGTAGTTGACACAACCTTTAGAGGACCGGTGAAAAGGGTCGAACCAAAACCCGAAAGGGACCAGCGCGAAGACCGGGACAAGAAGACGAAGCCCCTGGACTGGACGTAAGGAGAGCCGAGGAGCGTCAGTAGCGGCCGGCACACCGGTGTCAGGAGGTTCAACAAAAGAACTGGATTTTTCGAAAATATGTGATAGAGGGGCTGCAAAATAGTGCAGAGGTGGTTTTCATGGTCAAGATTTTGCTGGTGGTTCTGCTCTCGTTCCCGTGGCCGGCCACTGTATGCTGCGGAGAAACGGCAAAAACCGGCGAGCCCCTTATTCCTGTCAAGCCCGCGTACGAGGACGCCTCCCCTACCGTCCGGCCCGCCGGACAAGCTGCTGAAGCCGCATCAGCGGAACCTACACCGCGAGATCAGATGTACGTTTTCTGGCTTCTGGGAAGGATGATCAGCTACCCGGTTGACCGAATCGAGGCCTACATAGTTGATAGGTTCAACAGAAAGCAAAAAGAAGGCGCCCCGATTCCGGCCACGGCATCGGCCCCCAATCCATTCGAATCCGTAAACTGGAGGGAAATACCGCCCGCCCCACCTGCAGGGTCCACGCCTGCAACAAAAAAGGGGACACAGCGTTAGTACGATCGGTGGGAATTATAGCAGTCGCCATAGAACCCTGCAGCGGCGCGATCAACCGGCGGCAGCTTCCTTTTCAGCCTTTTCTTCTTTCTCTCCGGCGAGCTTGTGCTTGCACTTGGGACATTGAAGGACAGTGCCGGTCTTCCTACTTTCCTTTTGCTCCATAATCCTCGAATCGCAATCCGGATTGGGACAAGGCATTGGCACGGGTCTGTTCCAGACCAGGAACTTGCATTCAGGGTAACGGTTGCAGGAGTAGAACATCTTCCCCTTCTTCGTGCGGCGTTGCGCTAGTTCGCCAGTTCCGCACTCGGGGCACTTCACCCCGGTCCCCAACGCACGCGTCACCTTGCATTCCGGATATCTCGTGCAGGCCAGAAATCGCCCTGTCCGGCCCTCCCTTATTACCATGGGCGAGCCGCAGTCGCAGATTTCATCAGAGGGGATCGGGTCCGCGGTTGTGCGCGACTCTTCGGAGATGTTTCTCGTGTAGCTGCAGTCGGGAAAGGCAGAACAACCCATGAAAAGCCCAAATTTTCCCGAACGCACCAGCAGGGCGCTGCCGCAGTCCGGGCACAACTCTCGGGTCGGTATGCCCTCCCTCTTGACGTTCTTCATTCCTTTCTTGGCATGGGCTAGAGCAGACTCGAAAGGCCCGTAAAAGTCCTGAAGGGTTTCGACCCATGAGGTCTTCCCATCCTCGATGAGGTCCAGGGCTGACTCCATGTCCGCGGTAAAACCGGTGTTGAGCAGGTCCGGGAAGTTGTCCACCAGCAGCTCCGCGATGATCCGGCCCAGAAGTGTGGGCCTGAATTTCTTCTCCTCAAGTTCCACGTACTTCCTCTTCTGGATGGTGGCAACGATCTCAGCGTACGTGGAAGGACGTCCGATGCCCAGTTCTTCGAGCTCCTTTATCAGAGACGCCTCGTTGAACGCGGCCGGAGGCTGGGTGAAATGCTGCCGGGGGATAAGCTTCACCAGCTTCAGAGTATCGCCTGTCTTGAGCGGCGGCAGCTGGCGTTCGTCGTCATCTTTGTCGCCGTTCGATTCATCCCGGTCCTCGTCCTTGGGCTGTCCTAGGACGCGCAGAAAGCCGTCGAACTTCATGACCGATCCGGTCACCCTGAAGAGCAGGCTGCCGCAACTTATGCCGGCCGTGGTCTGATCAAAGAGAGCGGGTGCAGCCTGGCTGGCCACGAAACGGTTCCAGATCAATCTGTAGATGGCAAGTTGGCTCTTGTCCAGAAACGGAGCAACCTTGTCGGGAGTCCGAGCCATCGAAGTGGGACGAATAGCCTCGTGGGCCTCCTGGGCTGTTTTTCTGCCCTTGTAAACGTGGGGCTCTTTCGGAAGGTACGCGTCCCCGTATTTTTCCTTGATATAGCCGCGAACTGCAGTTAGAGCCTCCGGTGCAATACGCGGAGAATCGGTTCTCATGTAGGTAATCAGACCCACGGCGCCTTCCGGGCCAAGCTCGACGCCCTCGTAAAGCTGTTGCGCTATGCGCATGGTTCTGGTGCCGCTCAGCCTGAGGCGGCGAGACGCCTCCTGCTGGAGCGTGGAGGTTATGAAGGGAGCCGGAGGCTTGCGGGCTCGCTCCTTCCGTTTGACATCGGCCACCTGGAACGGGTGTTGCCCCGCGGCCTGAACAAGCTCGTGAGCCATTCTAGCGTCGGAGATTTCTATCTTCTTGCCGTTCCGCTCTGCCAGCCTGGCCTCGAACACCGGCGGAAGAGCCGCTTCCAGAGATGCAGTGATGGTCCACTGTTCCTGGGGCACGAATCTTTCGATCCGGTTCTGGCGGTCCACGATGAGCCTCAGGGCCACCGACTGAACCCTTCCGGCGCTCAGTCCGTATTGCACCTTGTCCCACAATAACGGGCTGAGCTGGTACCCGACTATTCTGTCCAGTATTCGCCTGGCCTGTTGAGCGTTGTAACGATTTTCGTCAAGTCTCGCCGGCGATGCGACAGCTTCTCTTATTCGCCTCTCCGTCAGTTCGTTGAACAGGACTCTATACACGGCCGTTGCGGGCTTGTGGAGTTCTTCGCTGAGATGCCAGGCAATGGCTTCGCCTTCGCGGTCGGGGTCAGTGGCCAGCATGACTTTTTCGGCCTTGTGTGCTGCCTCCCTCAATTCCCGTATGATCTTCTCCTTACCGGGAATGATCTGATAATAGGGCTTGAAACCGCCTGCCACGTCCACCCCGAGTACTGGGCCTCCATTTGCAACGTCGGACTTACCGCCCTTTTCCTTCTTCTCGGCCCGGTGGGGAAGATCCTTTATGTGCCCCACCGAAGCCTTTACCTCGTATCCGGAGCCCAGATACTTCTTGATGGTTTTTGCTTTGGCCGGTGATTCAACCACTACCAGCGTCTTTGCCATGCAGCCTCTTCCTTCCTCAGTTTCGCGATCACGAGCAGAATACCCGCGAGAACATATTCCCCGGATGACGCCGCACCAGGCCTCTGAGCTCCAGGTCCAGCAGCAGTGCCGAGATCTTGCCTGCCTCGGTTTTCAATGATTCGCACAGAAGATCAATGGACACGGGGTCGGGATCGAGCGACTCCAAGAGCTCCCGGGACTCTTCCGGCAGGTCCTGGCCCTGGTCCTGTTCCCCGACGCTACACAGGGACGGCTGGGCCATTGCTTGCGGGGGTTCAAAGAGGGCCTGGATTAAGTCCCGGCCCGACTCAACGAGACCTGCGCCCTGTTTCAGCAGGTGATGGGGCCCTTCTGTGCGCTTATTGAGAACGCTCCCCGGGACGGCGAAGACCTCCCTATTCTGGTCAAGAGCGTGGGAAGCCGTTATCAGGGAACCGCTGTTACGCGCGGCCTCCACCACCAGCACCCCCTTGGAGATGCCGGATATGATTCTGTTCCTTCGATAGAAATTCGTCGCCAACGGGGGCACGCCGGGCCTGAATTCGCTTATGACCACTCCGCGGGACGCCATCTCCTCGATGAGCGGGCCGTTCTCTCTGGGATAACGAACGTCTATTCCGCATCCCACCACCCCTATGGTGCGGCCTCCTTCCTTGAGGGCCGCCCCGTGGCAGGCGGTATCTATCCCCCTTGCCAGACCGCTGACCAGAGTGACTCCTGCCTGAATCAGATCCTTTACAATCTTTTCGGTCATCTCGATCCCGTAGCGCGTCGGGTTTCTGGTCCCCACCACAGCTACCGCCTTTTCGTCAACGGGAAGGATTTCACCCCGGACGAACATCACGGCAGGTGGATCGTATATCTGCTTCAGATTAAAAGGATAATCCTTGTCCCACCGCGTGACAATCCGAGCGCCCAGTTTCTCCAGAATTCTCAAGTCCCTGGCAATTTCGTCGGGGGCAGCCTTGAAGCCTGCCACCACGCGGGCGATCTTTTCTTTCAGGCCCGTCCGGACCATTATGTCACGGTAATCCGCGGCCAAAGCCGCCCCAGGGCTCTCGAAGGCGTTGATGAGCCTGGCGATGGTCAGAGGGCCAACGCGAGGAATTCTCTCCAGGGTGAGCCAGTCAATAATCTCGTTTTCGGGTTTTTGCCCGTTTTGAGCCATGGCATCGCGTTGAGGATTCAAGATCGTATCTTTGGACACCTTATTCCGGTGAGGATTCGTTGGGTCTACTGTCGTGGCCCCTCCCTGATCGTAGCAGCATCGTGGGCGCAGGGCGCCGCTCCCACGGCACCAAATCATGCCGGCGCGCCAACGCGAGGTATCCCCGGGAATGGCGGTAAAAGTAGAGCACTTGGTCAATGCATGTCAAGCTTTTGGGGAACAGCGTGGCTGAAAGAAGGACAGATACCGGTTGCCGAGATTTTTGTCCCTTTTGGATTCGGCACCGACTCGGCAGGAATTACACGTTGGCAAGCAGCAGAGATATCACCGCTCCCCGGCGCGTACCCACCGTGGAGGGGGACTAGCAGCCCGCTTCGGATACGCCTGCCCTGGGCCATTTCCGGATCAGGCGAAGCACCCGGCGGTCCGCAATCCGGTGCTCGAGAAATCGAAGCAACCAATCGTGGGCGATGGTGTCGAAAAATCCATGGATGTCTGCATCGAGCACCCAGTTCACCTTTCGTGTGGTCAGACCCATGTACACCGCATCCAACCCGTCGTGCGGGCTGCGCGCCCGCCGCATCGGACGGCTTGACTCTGCGGGTGGGGACGTATATCTGATTGTTGGAGCTATTGCCGAGAAAGATGTCCGCATCTAACCTCTTACCTGGCTGAGGAATCCCTTCATCCTGCCTTTGTCATAGGGGGAAGGCGGGATTCCAAACGGGGAAGACGGCATTGATTCCGGCCATCGGTACAAACGCGTTGCGGAGAAGAACCATGACCGACACTACGTCTGGAAAGCAGACTCCTCAAACCATCGAAGAAGAAATGATGGCCAAGCTGGAACAAACAGCGGCAGGAATGCCGGATTCAGCCAATGCTCATTACAACCTGGGCCTCGCGCTGGCGCAGAGGGGCCAATGGGATCGCTCCATGCAAGAGTTTCAGCAGGCATTGACGCTTAAACCCGGTCTCTCGGAAGCACGCGTCAACCTTGCCGGGCTGCTCCTGCAAAACGGCGATTACGACGGCTGCATCGAACAGAGCCTCAGGGCGCTGGAATTTAGGCCGGACCTCGTCCAGGGCTGCATAAACATCGGGATTGCATTTATCCACAAAGGTATGCCCGACCAGGCGATCCACAGCTTTGAGAAAGCGCTGGCAATTGACCCCAACTCGGTCCTGGCCAACCTGAATTTGGGCAACGTTTATCTCAGCCTCGGGGAGATTGACAAGAGCATACAGCACAACAAGAGAGCCGTGGAACTTGATCCGGGCTTCGGTATGGCTCACAACAATCTGGCGGTGGCCTATTTCCAGAAGGGCGACAAAGAGCAGGCCAGGCAGCACGTTCACGAGGCATTGACCCTGGGTTACAACGTGCACCCGGAGTTCCTGAAGCAGATCGGTCAGTGAGCGGGTGGACGAGAATCCTTCGAGAAGTGCTTGACCGCGGCCCTCTTCTTGGTCACAGGCAAAGATCTGAAGATGCTGCTCAGACTCTTGGACTTGAAGCGAAGCTCCGGCTCTTTTTTGTCTGAGATGACTACCTTGGGCTTATCACGGCCCGCGGCGGAGGCCAGGAAAGAGCCTATCTCCGCGGGCTGGACACTCTTGATCTGGTGTTTGACAAAATCCGGATCAAGGGCCCAAGCCTCGAGCACCAGATCGTGGAAGACAGGCGACCCCCAGCACGAAAGGAACAGCACCCGCCGCAGCCGCCCGGAGCCCTCTCTGAAATCAAGCAGTATCTGCCGGTCGTCCATTTCAGCTGGGGGACCGGCCATCCGGAGCAAGCTCACGGCCTCGGCGTGCGGGAGCGCGGCGATAATCTCCAATTCGTCCAAAGGGAACTTTACCCCGCCGAAGGCCTCTTCCAGTACGGGGGTCATCTTTTTCAGCGGGGACGGATCCATTCCGTCCAGAAGGTCAACCAGATCGCCGGATGCGAAGCCCTTCAGCACGATACCTTCCGCCAAGGCCTCCTGGTAAGAGCGAACCTCGTGGAAAAGCTTGACAACCTGAGCAGGAGTGAGACGGGCCCACGGGAAGCGCTCGATCAACGCCAGGACGTCTGTTTCCTGCCTGGTGAGAATCTGCTCCAAAAGCATCTCGAACTCGAACTCGTCCATTACGCCTTCGGAGGAAAGGATGCGGCTGATGGGATCAGGTACGTCGGACAGTGCGACCAGCCTGGACCATCTCTTGAAAAAAGTCGTTTCCGACGTAGAGCTGATGGTATCCCACTCGCCGGCTATAATTTGCAGGAGTTTTTGAGCGCACCCGATCATCTCCCTGGTCAACAGCGAGACTTCGCTCTCGTCCAGGCCCTCACCAAGTTCGTGAATTATGTCCAGACAAGCGTCTTCCATATCCTGAGGCAACAGATCCTCATCGGATAAGTCGAGCTCTGAAAGGAAATGCCTGACGTCCGCGATGGACACGGATACCGGGTCTTCCGCATCCAAACAGGCAGAGATAATCAACGTGTTGATCAAGGCCTCCCTTATGGAGTCAACCTCGGCCAGGTTTTCCGCGCTGACCATGGGTGAGCGATTCAGCATTCCAAAAGGCAGGATCTTGCGGAGCCTAAGGATGAATTCGTACCGATCGAGCTCGTTTTCGTAGTACTCCAGCAGCCCCAGGGATGAGAACAGCTCGTCGCCCAGCGTCAGTGATCTTATGGTATAGATCTCGCTCTCGGTGAACACACTCATCTGAGCCAGTCGCTGGCATGTCAAATCGTTGAGGCATTCATATTCCTGGGAGCTGACGAGAATCTCGACCCTATGATTGGCGAGCAGTTGCCCCCAACGATGCCGGAGTCTCTCGATGCGGGTGTGGGCAAGCCGAAAGAGCTCAACGGGTGAGACATCCAGGAGCAACCGGAGGCCTTCCTCCACATCGCTTTTGGCTCTGATTTCAAGTCCCACTCCGATGAGTTTCAGGATTGTCTCCTGGACCCTGGCGAGTTCCTCTGTGGAACGGAAATCAACTTCCTTCTGGAGCACGTACTTGTTGGCCATGGCCACAGAGATCCTGATGATCTCACCGGCTCTGTCCTGGGTGAGGATACCTTCATCCATTCCCGCGTTCACGACCTTGCCGAAAAACGACTGGTCGTCATGAACCACAAGGCCCATAGAGTCCATAAATGAAAACCTCTGGGAGCGCTCCCTTCAAGGGACGGAGCCTGTCGGCTTCGATCCTAGCGGACCCTTTCGATGTATTTTCCCGTGCGCGTGTCTATCTTGAGCACTTCGCCTTCGTTGACGAACAGAGGAACCTGAACCACAAGGCCCGTCTCGAGGGTAGCCGGTTTGGAGCCTCCCGAGGCCGTATCCCCGCGCACACCCGGTTCGGTGGTGGTGACGGTGAGTTCCACGAACATAGGTGCCTCGACTCCTATCGGTTTGCCGTTGTGGAACAGAACCGTGACTATGACGTTTTCCTGAAGATAATAGCGAGCATCCGACAACTGTTCCTCGGTGAGAAACAACTGCTCGTAGGTTTCGTTGTCCATGAAATGGAACTCGCCCTCACTCTCGTACAGGAACTGCATTTCTTTCTCTTCGAGATCCGGCTTGTCTATTTTTTCGCCCGACCTGAAGGTCCGATCAATGACGTTGCCCGAAATGAGGCTCTTGAGGGTTGTTCTGACGAAGGCTCCGCCCTTGCCGGGTTTGACGTGCAAGAAGTCCACTATGGCAAAAGGCTCTCCGTTGATTTCTATCTTAAGGCCTTTCCTGAAATCCGGAGTCGAATACATACTTTCCTCTCCTGAATGCAAAATTTTTGTTGCGCCGGTGCTACTCGGCAACACCGCGGGCGACCCTGGATCTGTTGATCCTGTCAGAACCACCGAAACTAAAGATCTGACGGCGAATGTGTACTACCAACTTGGCCGACAGACCTCAACCCGGCGATGAGTCGTCCCCATCAATCCGCAGTGATCAGTTCCTTGGGCATCCCGGAAAGGACTTCCGGGCCATTGCCTGCCAGATATACCAGACTTTCGAGCCTGACGCCCCCTACGCCCTCGACGTACACGCCCGGCTCGATAGTGAAGACCATTCCCTCCTTGAGCACTCCGCTGCCGCGAGGGGATAACCTGGGGGGCTCGTGGATTTCCAGGCCCACTCCATGCCCTAGACCGTGAAGGAAAAACTTGCCTAACCCGGCCTTCTCTATGACTCCTCTGGCCGCAGCGTCCAACCTGCGGGTCTTGACGCCAGGCTTCGCAGCCTCCAGGGCCCTGTTGTGGGCATCGTACACGGCCTGATGCATCTTCGTCTGTTGGTCCGAAGGCCGGCCCGTGACGCAGGTTACGGTCTCATCGCTGTGATAGCCTTTTACCCTGCACCCGAAGTCAATGATTACCAACTCCCCCGGGCCTATGATCTTATCCGACGGACTTCCGTGGGGCAGAGCGCTGCGCGGCCCCGAAGCGACGATGGTCTCGAAGGCCATTCCTTCCGCACCCTTCCGACGGCAGGCCGCTTCGAATTCGGCTGCCGCTTCGGATTCCCTTTTTCCGACCAATCCCTGTGCGATGGTCTCCCGACAAGCCTGGGAAGCGATTGCAGCGGCATCCTTTATCAGGGCCTTCTCCTCCGGGCTTTTCTTGATGCGGAACCCATCCAGGAAACGACGATTCAGAGGGACCACCTCCAGCGCAGGCAACCTTGCGGTCAACGCGCCGACGAACTCGTAGCTGAGTCTCGATCCCTCTATTGCGACGCGGCGGATCTGGGCCCTGCGCAGGAAGCCTGCCAGCGCCTCCAGCTTGTTGCGAGTCACGTGAATTCTGTAACCTTGCGCTTCCTGCCTCGCCTGAGTTTTATACCGCCCGTCGGTAAAGAGATGCCGCTCGGTTCCGGTTATGAGCACAGCAGCGTCGGACCCGGTGAATCCGGTCAGGTACCTTAAATTGATCGAGGTCAGGACTTCCGAGGTGTTAAAAAGGAGCGCGTCGCAACGATCTTTCCGTAGTTGTCGTTGAAGAGACGTCGGCGGAATCTTCATACTCCTGTCAGAGGTTCGGATTTCATCCGGTTGATGTTCTTCAGCCAGCCCTGGAATATCTCCAGGACCCGCTTCTCGCGCACTTTCTTACCGGCTGCTTCCCTGGCCTGCTTCAGACTTTCGTCGTCGGGATTAGCCTGCAGGAGCCGGTCATAGATGGCCAATGCGCGCTCGTGGTGCCCCTGTCTCATGAATTCTTGTCCCATAGCCGCGGTCACGGGAACGAATTCGTCCCCTTCAGAGACCTGCCCGGCATCAACCAGGGGAAGGGGCGGTGGCTCCAGTATCCGCTGAAAAGCTTCTCCCAGGAGAGTTTCATCTTTATCGCGGATGCCGGCCCTAAAGACTATGCCCGCTTCCGTGAGATCCTCTTCCACTATCTTGAAGTTTCCCTTCAGGACATCACACAGCGTCTGATAGCGGACACCGGCCGGTATATTCCCTTTCCGGCGCTGGACCTCAGCCATGAGACCGAAGATCTCGGCACCGAGCACATAGTCTACTTCGAGTCGCCGCAACAGGTCCAGGGCAGCATCGGGATCGTTGTCGTCCCTGATAAGGGAACGCGCCTTTCTCAGGCCTCTCCGGAACACTCCCTCATCCTGATCTTCCCGGTCCTGCTCCAGCCGATCGTCATTAGAATCCTTCTCGCTCATGCCGCCTCTTCAAGCCTGATTTCAAATCCACGGATTTATTAATTAATCCAAAAAAATCAAATAGTCAAGCGCCTTTTCCCGGCATTCTTCCCGGGTAGCCGTTGAGTTATCATGGGAGGGGCCGTTTTTTGTGGCGCAGTCCTTGCGGCCTACCTATCCTGAACTGCCCATTATGACGGGCTGGAAGCCCGTCCTACGATTTACCGAGTTCCTTACGAAGGATGTTCACCCCACGTAAAACTTAATGGTTACCTTCCAGGAACATTTGCGATGGCCAACGGAATGATTAAACTGCTAAAATATGGCCTGAAGAGAATACCAGAAAATCTACCGGCGAGCCATGTTGCGGAAGGAAGCTTTGACCGGAGTCCCCAGCCCCGCAGGCAGAGGTGAACGATGCATCAGATTGCAGATCCCCACGAAATCAGAGCCGTATTCAGCCTGAAGCCGCTTATTGACTTCTGGAGCGATGTGATTGCGCCCGCAGACGTCTCCTGCGCCGCGATGCTGGATGAGATTCTCGGTTATATTAAGGCCAAACCCGAACTGGGAGACCCCATTGAGGATCTCTCAATTCTGGAACCTCATTGGAATCTCATCGGAAAACTCATGACCGCGGTGT
>Ga0172371_10000559_pt1 | contig 57968 bp, 48 predicted proteins | sample Lak12m_FD_114543 | JGI IMG/M metagenome (GOLD analysis project Ga0172371, IMG submission 114543) | Freshwater microbial communities from Kabuno Bay, South-Kivu, Congo - kab_022012_12m | ecosystem: Environmental > Aquatic > Freshwater > Lake | place: Democratic Republic of the Congo: South-Kivu... | reverse complement strand
ACTGGCGCCGATTTGACACTAGGTGGTTTTTCTTGCCAGACAGGTTCTTTATTTTTAAGAAGTAAGCTCATAATATCGTGCCAAATCGGCGCCGCGCCAGTGACGCCAGATACCAAGTAAGGGTTCATGGGATTGCCGTTATTATTCCCTACCCAAGTGGCCACTAAAAATTCTGGAGTAAAACCAATAGTCCAGTTGTCTTTAAGATTGTTGGTAGTACCTGTTTTAACGCTTACCACTTGGTCTTTGATAACCAATTGAGAGTGGTTGCCAAAAGCCCAAGTTCTAGCTGTGTTGTCTTGCATGATGTGACTGACTAGGTATGCTGGCGCTCTATTCATCACTCTTTCCAGCTCTCCTCTTTGTTTTTCATAGTCGTGTTGTGTTAAGTAGTTAAGATCTTCTTTTTTTTGCTGCAAATTATTTTCATAAAGCAAGTGATTTTTGTAATCCTCAATTTTTAAAATAGGATTGATTGGCGTTTTGACACCTTGATTGGCCAAAACGCCAAAAGCTTGAGCTAGATCAATCATCTTAACCTCGCCGCCACCTAGAGTTAAGGATAAGCCATAACGCGAAGGATCTTGCCAAGAAGTGATGCCCATTTTATTGGCTTGGGCAATGAAGTTTTCTATTCCTACTGCTTTAAGTGCTTTAACAGCCGGGATATTGAGAGAGTTACCCAGCGCTTGTCTGATCGTAACTGGTCCTTTAAAACTTCCGTCGTAATTTTTTGGACAGTAAGGTTTTTGGCCTATGACTTCAAAACAAATTGGTCCATCGTAAAGAATTGTGCCCGGGTTTAAGACAGATTGCTCAAAAGCAGTGGCATACATAATGGGTTTAATGGAGCTTCCCGGTTGTCTTTCAGCCAAAGTAACGTTGACCTGACCTTCTGCTTGGGCATCAAAGTAATCTTTGGAACCAATCATGGCCAAAACTTCGCCGGTTTGGGGTTTAACCACCAAACCGGCGCCATTACTCACCTTATAGTTTTTTAGTTTCTCAACCTCTGCGGTCAGACTGGCTTGAGTGGCTTCTTGCAAGTTTAAATCTAAAGTAGTGGTGACTCTTAAGCCGCCTTTTTCTACTTTTTCAAGACCGTATCGATCAATCAGAATATCGCGTACGTAAAAAACAAAGTGTGGAGCCTTGATGTCAGTTTTGGACAGAGCATACTCCAAAACAGAAGACCTTGCCTCTTCAGCTTTGGCGCTAGTAATGAAGCCATCTTCCACCATTCTTCTCAAGACCTCTGCTTGACGGTTTTTGGCGGCAGATTGATCTGATTGGAAAGGTGAGTATTTACTTGGCGCTTGTGGCAAGCCTGCCAAAAGCGCCGCTTCAGCTAGACTCAAATCCTTAGCCGGTTTGTTGAAGTACTGTTGAGCGGCTGCTTCTACCCCCACCGCTGTTCCTCCGTAAGGGATGTAGTTGAGGTACATTTCCAAAATTTCCTCTTTGCTGTAAATTACTTCGGTGATGATAGCCAAAAACACTTCTTTTAACTTGCGTTTAACAGTTTTTTCTCTGGTAAGTAAAGCATTTTTTACCAATTGTTGAGTGATAGTTGAGCCGCCTTCCACTCGTTCGCCCTTGAAATTTTTCAGACTAGCGCGCAGGATTCCAGTTAGATCAAAGCCAAAGTGATAATAAAAGCGTTTGTCCTCAATTGCTATGGTGGCTTGCTTGACGTGGTCTGGTAACTCGCCAAGTTTAATAGGCGAGCGGTTTTCATCGCCAAAAATTTCGTAAAGCAAAACCTGATTGCGATCAAAGATTTTGGTGCTCACGGCGTAATTTTCGCTGGATGTGAGGTTGGTAGGTGATGGTAGTTCTTTAAGTAGATACACAAAACTAAAAAGTAAAAAAAACACCAAACCCAAACTAGGCCACTTTCTCCAGCTAGTGACTGGCCAAACTAAAACGTTCCCTATTTTTTTGATTTTTTTAATTAAACCTTTATCCAGTTTACCTGACCAGTTTTTTTTTACTAACCCAAGTAATTCTAAACGGATCTTATTTTGGTAATAAATGATTTTTTTATTTTTCCTAAACCAACTCATTTGCATGGTAATTTTGCTACAAACTGTTATATTCTAATTTGTAGTAACATAGTTTAGCAAATTGTAGATTAAATGCATTTTTAGTATTTATGTCTCAAACTACAAGTTTTTTTAAGCAAGCTTGGTTTGGTCCTCTTCCCCAAGATCTTCAGGAATTGCTTGAATTGTCATCAAGTTTACTTGAGGATCAGACCAAAAGCCCAAAGATCGTAGCAGATTACTCTTTTTTGGTTTTTGCCGCTGCCAAGGCTTATGAGGGATTTTTGAAATATTATTTATGGCGGGCTGGCTTGATTGATGAAGCAACTTATAAAAGCAAGCGTTTTCGCATAGGTAGGGCCATTAATCCTGATGTTTCTTTTGCTCAAAGAGATGAACACTGGTTGTACGACGATTTGGCTCGCAACTGTTCTTTGGAGTTGGCCAAACAGTTGTGGCAGACTTGGCTTGAGTGTAGAAACCAAGTTTTTCACTATTTCCCCGGAAAAATCAACAAAATTTCTTTGCTGGAAGCGCAGATAAAGGTAAAAAAAATTACCGCCGCCATTGAGGCGGCGGTACTCTGTCAAGAAAAAACCCGTGCCTAATTGCAAAAAAACTACCTGATTGACAGTTTTTTTGCTTTGTCTCAAAATACAGTTAACTTCATTTTTTTATAAAAAATGATTTGAGATTGGGTAAAATTAAAATAGATAGCTTTAAAATGAGCAAAGCATTGCCAAAGTATCAAAACATTACAATTTCTGGTTTACCGGGAGCTGGTTCTACCACTTTGCTTAATCATTTGAAAAGTGCTTTGTCCGTAGATGGTTGGCGGGGTTTCAGCGGTGGTGAGTTTATGCGCGCTTATGCTGAAGAAAAAGGTCTTTTTAAAAAGGGAAGTAAGTTTCATCACTCGGCCGCTGATTATGAGGATGAGTTTGACAGGAAAGTGGATTATGGCATTAGAGAAAAGCTATCCACTCAAAATCACTGGTTGATCGAATCGTGGTTAGCTGGTTTTTTGGCTCAAGGCTTGGACAAGGTGCTGAAAGTTTTAATGATCTGTTCAGATAAAGCCGTCAAAGTGGACAGGTTAGTTAATAGGGATCAAATGACTATTGATGAAGCTTTGGTCCATATAGACAAAAGATACAATCAAAATTTTTCTAAATGGCGCAGAATGTACACAAAAGAATGGCAAGAGTGGGTGGTTAAGGCAGGTACAGTCCCTGCCACAGCCGAGATTGATTTTTGGCGCCATGATTTATACGATCTAGTAATTGATACCTACTCACTAAACCAGCAGGAGGCGGTTAAAGTTGTTTTACATGCCATTAAACAAACCCAAGACTAACGAACAACTTTACAACCATATTTTATTTTGGCCAGTGGTGAGTTTGGCTTTCGCGTTTTGGTGTGGCTATCGGTTTTTGTTCCATTTTCCAGTTTGGTTTGATGAAACTTTAGGCAAAGCCGTGTTTTTTGGTTTGCCTGTTTGGTTTTACATTGTTTCTTCAGGGAGGAAAAACTTACTCAAACCTTTGGATTTTATTAAATTTGAGCCCGGTTTATTTTTAGGTTTGGCTGTAGGTGGTGTTTATGGGTTTACAACTATCTTGATTACTACTCTGCAACAAGGTGCATCAGTGACCTCCGTCCCTATTTTTGCCTCCAGCGTGTTTTGGTATGAGTTTGGCTTAAGCATAATGACTGGTTTTTGGGAAAGTTTATTCTTTTTTATCTTTCTAGGTGGTGTGATAGGACAAAAATGGAGTAGAGCTGGTTTGACAAAACAAGTGATCATTACGGCTGGTTTATTTTTGCTTTTTCATGCGCCCAATATTTTTCTTCGTTTTTCTTTTTCGGCCATGTTTGCTCAAATGTTTTTGTTGACACTGTTTGCTTTGGGACAGTCCCTGCTATTTTTCAGATGGAAAAACTTTTATGCACTGATTTTTTCACAAGCCATCTGGGGTATGGTTTTGCTCATTCATCTGTCAATGTAATTGATACTAATTGATACTTTTTGTCATTGTTGACCAAGCCAGTTTTTTATGTCATTCTTGTGATCCAAAAAACTTTGCTTGCCCACAATATATTGTGTTTTTTTTATTCTTCAAACACAATAGCTTGAAAAAATAGTTGTTTATTGTTATGTATTGTCCATACTGCAAATATAAAGATACCAGCGTCATAGATTCCAGATTGACTGACGATGGTGACTCAATCAGAAGAAGGAGAAGCTGCATCAAGTGCGAGAAGCGCTTTACCACTTATGAAAGAGTGGAGGGTATTGAGCTTAAAGTCTTAAAAAAAGATGGTGTTAGAGAGGATTTTTCTAGAGACAAATTGAAAAGAGGCATTGTTAAAGCTACTTGGAAACGACCAGTGCCTATGTCCCAGATTGACGCCTTAATTGATGAGATAGAAGCTAGACTAAGACAAAAAATACCAGCGAAGTTAAGTCTTGGGAAATTGGCAACTTGGTATTAAACAGACTTAAAAAGTTGGATGCTCTTTCTTATCTTTTATTTGCCAGTGTGTACCGCGACTTTGACAGTTTGCTAGAGTTTGAAGCAGAGATTGCCAAATTAAAAACCCAGGAGAAAGGTTAAGTGAAAAAAATGTCAAAAAATTTACCAAAAAAGAAAATGAAGTTTTGCGAAAGACAGCTGGATAGTGGGATGGGTAAGGCAGTGGCTAGAAGAACTTATTTGCGTCGTGTGACTGACAAGAGCACCGGATATGAACGTTGGGAAACTTGGGCAGAAGTAGCCGCAAGGGTGGCGGAAGGTAACACTGGTTTGATTCCTGCTGGACAAAAAAAACATATCAAAGAAGAGTACGAGATTTTACGCAAGCATATTGCCAACGGCTCAATTTTAATGTCAGGTAGGCATTTACAACATGGTGACAAAACTCAAGCCAAGCGCAACATGGAGGTTTTTACCAACTGTTCTACCGCCAGCACTTCCTACATCTTGTTTTATCTTTTAATGAATGGCTCTGGTGTAGGTAGAGCTTATGATGACGATATGTGTTTGGTAGATTGGGATAATATGCCCAATGTGAGGTGTGTAATTGCTGATACCCACCCAGATTTTGAGTGGGGCAGAGATGAAAGCGTGCGCGATGCAGTGCACAAATACGGCAAAGAAAATGGCGTGGTTTGGTTTGAGGTACCTGATAATAGAGAAGGTTGGGCGCAGGCTATTGAGCTAATTGAGGTGATGGCTTATGAGAAAAAATACAGAAACGAGATGTTGGTTCTGGATTTTTCTCAAGTTAGGCCCAAGGGCGCGCCTATCAGAGGCATGCAAAATAGGCCTTCATCAGGCCCAAAGCCGTTGATGAACGCTATTATGAGACTCTCCACAATTAAAGGCGCGCACCTGACTCCTTGGAAACAAGCGATGTTTGTGGACCACAATTTGGCAGAGTGTGTGCTAGTGGGAGGTGCGCGCCGGAGCGCAAGAATTGCTACCAAAGTTTGGACTGACCCAGAAATTATTGATTTTATTAATATTAAACGAGGCGGATTTCTGTGGAGTGCTAATAATAGTGTGGCGGTAGATGATAAATTTTGGAAACAAAGAAGTCAGCACGCTCAAAAAGTTTTAAAAGCAATTCTAGAAGCCAGTTATCATGACGGTACGGGTGAGCCGGGATTTATCAATCAGCACTTGTTAGTACAAAATGATGCGGGTTATGATGGTTATCAGGACGGTAAGTACGCAGAGGGACTCAAGTATAAGCCACTCAAACGTAGCGAAAAAATGTTGGCTCACTTGGCCAAAAATGCCGAGGCCAAGATTTATCAGCAAATTCCCAATCCTTGTGGTGAGATCAGCCTTAATATGCTAGGTGGGTATTGTGTAATTGGCGATGTGGTGCCTTATTACTGTCCGGACATTGCATCAGCTGAAGAGGCTTTTAGAGCAGTGGTGCGAGCTTTGATCAGAGTCAATACCATGGACTGTCTGTACAACAAAGAAGTTAAGCGTACCAATCGCATTGGAGTAGGTATGACTGGTATTCACGAGTTTGCTTGGAACATGTTTGGTTATAGTTTTCGTGACTTGATCAACGAAGAAAAATCCCAAGATTTTTGGCAGACTTTGGCGCGCTTCAAGCGCGCCGTCCTGGATGAATCTGTCAAGTATAGCAAAAAACTAGGGGTGGTTGTGCCGCACACCAACACCACTATCAAACCATCTGGGACCATCAGCAAACTTTTTGCCCTGACAGAGGGAGCGCATCTTCCTAGTATGAGAGAGTACATCAGGTGGGTGCAGTACAGAAGTGATGATCCACAGGTGAAAAAGTACAAAGAGAAAGGTTATCCAGTCAAAGAGTTGCGTTCTTATGAAGGCTCTACCGCGGTTGGGTTTCCAACCCAACCGCTCATCTGTCGGATCGGGATGAATGGCCAATTAGTGACAGCCGCCGAGGCTACACCAGAAGAACAGTATAAATGGCTGATGCTTCTTGAAAAGTACTGGATTGTCGGCCTTGATGAGCAAGGCCGACCACTAGAAGACACTGGCAACCAAGTCAGTTACACTCTGAAGTATGATCCCAAGAAAGTCAGTTTTAAAAAGTTCTGTGAGATGGTCAAAAAGTACCAAGCCCAGGTCAAATGCTGTAGCGTCATGCCCCAGCAAGACGCTACCGCCTACGAGTATCAGCCGGAACAGCCAGTGACTATCAGTGAGTTTATGCGAGTGATCAATGAGATTGAAAAAGACGAGGATCTATTTGAAGACATAGACTACGAACACTTGAAGTGTGAGTCCGGAGCCTGCCCAATTTAGTGGGAGTGCTAAACTACAATTTACTACTAATTTATAGTTTGACAAACTACAAATTAGTAGTAATATGAATGCATATGAAATTAATACAAAGAGCTATTGAACTCTCAATTTCCTCATATTTGAAAAGTGACGACACGAAAACACTGTTTATCTGGGGTCCTAGAAGATCTGGAAAAACCACGTTAATTGACAAATTAGCCAAAGAGCTGAAAGTTGCTAAATATAACTTTGATTTGGTGTCTGATTGTGAAAAATTTGTTCCTCGCCTAGAAGTATTGAAAGAAATAGTGGCGGACAACAAAGTAATTTTGATTGATGAGGTACAGAGTTATCCAGAGGCTACAGTTGCGTTAAAAATACTACATGACGAATTTAACGTTAAAGTTATTGCCACTGGTAGTTCAGAACTTAGGCAAAAAGCCTCAACAGAGTTTGATACGATGGCAGGCAGATTTAACGAAATATACTGTTTGCCATTATCTGTTTTTGAAATTGCGGCCAATGAGAAACCTCTTGTTTCTGATGAAAAAGCATATTTTCAACAATTAAGTACTAAGGTTCAAATTTGGGGAAGTTATCCAGAGGTTTACACCAAAACTGCTTTGCGTGAGAAAGATAGAATTGATCTCCTCCAACGAATGTTAGATACATACGTGCTCAAAGATGTGATAAATATTTACGAATTAAAAAACCAAAAACTTGCTAAAGATATCTTGACGAAAATTGCTTTACAGCTAGGATCAGAAGTTTCTATTCGTGAAATTGCCAATTCTTTAGGAGCTTATCCCTCTACTGTTTCCAACTATATTGAGATTTTTATTAAAAATTATATTTTAATACCTTTGCCATCATTCAAAACCAATATTAGAAAAGCGGTGTCTGAAAATCGTAAATTATACTTTTATGATTTAGGTATTCGGAATATCTTAATACAAGATTTTCGAGATTTAGAATTACGTCAAGATAGAGGTGGTGTGTTTGAAAATTTTGTTATTTCAGAGCTAGAAAAACTACGGAGACTAAATAATGCTAAGTTAAACATTTATTTTTATAGAGAATATGGGGGCAGAGAAGTTGATCTGATTATTGAGGATTACAAAAAAAACTACACTACAGCTGAAATAAAATCAAATAAGGGTAAAGTGCAAAACATTTTTCCTTTACCAAGCACATCAGTAGTTGTTACCACTGCAAACTACTTCCAAAAGTTAACTGCGCTGATGGCTCATGCATCATTGTGATCAAGATGCCGCAGCAAGACGCTACAGCCTACGATTACCAGCCAGAACAGCCAGTGACTATCAGTGAGTTTATGCGGGTGATCAACGAGATTGAAAAAGACGAGGATCTATTTGAAGACATAGACTACGAACACTTTAAATGTGAGTCTGACGCTTGTCCAATTTAAAAAAGATGCTTTTTAAACTACCGTTTCAGCGGCTACTGGTGATGGTTTGGGAGTTAACATCGCATTGATTTTTTCTTCAAGAATCATAGCTTCAGCACGTACTTTTGTATCAGTTTTATCAGGTTGTTCTTTGCCTGAAGTACCTTCAGTAGAAGGGAATTTTTCTAAAGCCAGTTTTATCATTTCTTTTATCAATGCAAGTTTGTTTGGTGTTAATTCTTCTTTCCAATTTGCCTGTCCTCTAATTACTCTAAATAAGTAAACATAAATAATCTCCAATGCATCAGTAGCTTGTCTTTGGTGAATTTCATTGTCTGATGCGGCAACTGAAGCAGAGAAGAAAGGTTCTGTTGATCCTCGGTAACCTACTTTGGTTGAGATTGTTTCATAAAGTTTTAATGCTGGAGGTTCAGGTGCGTTTTCTTTAACACCAAGAACTTTTCTCAGACTTTTCCAAAACACTGGTCGTGTTTTTGGTGGTACTTCCCCAAGTAAAGTGGGCCAACCTCCAGATTCTTGTGCGCAATTATCTAGAAGTGTCAAATTCGTTCTTTCTTGTTCCATTAATAAAGCAAGTAAGCCTTGACGCAACGATACAGATCCTCCATTTTCATCAGAAAATTCTTTCTTTATCAACTCTCTTAATGCACTTTCTATTTGTAACAACTTATCTGTTGGAATTTGACTTTCATTCATAGATAGCTTTCTTTTTTTATTCGTAACTATTATTACAGTATTTACTGCTCAAAGTCTATGTTATTAGATCCAATTTAAAAACAACAATTAATACGCTAAAAAAACTAAAACTGATTTAGCTTTGCAAGCTGGATGGATATAAGACACTTCTTACTTCGTGCTCAAGTTTTTCAGATGCATCAATAATTGTTTCAACAACTTGTTCTGGAAGTAGCTCTCTCATTTCTTTTGCGAATATTCTTTGTGGAACTGATTGTCCCTGACTGTCATATTTAACCTCATGATCCTCAACAGTTATTAAACCAAATCTTATCCGCGATTCTTCATCATTTAGTGATTGATTAATCTCCTCTAATCTAACAGGCAATAACCTGTCGTGTGTAGAAATAAAAACTAAGGCTCCTGTGTCTACAAGTTGTTTTATTAAAGCAGCTGATAAATTTGTTTTTCCCATATACGCGGTTTTCAAATAGGCTTCGTCTATAATTGCTAAGAGATTTTTGCCTTGTGCTTGAAATTGACGAGCCATATCTACCATTTCTGCCAAATCAACAGCTTGAGAAGTCAATCCACTTAAACCCTTCTTTGGATCTGGTGGAACGTTAATTGAAATTGCCACTCCATCAATGGAGCTTAACGTATGCTCCTTACACGGAGCTTCACCCCAAAGTTTACTGTAAACTGCAATTTTTCCCATTAACCTAATTAAGCTACTTTTTCCTTCTGCATTTGGTCCGGTGACAAGGCATACTTGTGGTGAAGCTTGACTAAAGGATGTGTGCTCAAAATCTTGTGGAATATACACTCTTTTCTGTTCTTGTAAAAGACGCATAACTTCTGAATCTACACCTTCAGATATTGAGATTGTTGGTTCAGTATATGAAGTTGCTGACGGTTGACTCATAGTTATTCCTTGATCAATTAGACATTTGCGATGTAGTTTTTTTCCAGCAAAATATATTAGACCATTTATGATATCTTCAAGCTCATCCAAACTTTGAGTCATTTCGGATTGGTCAACAGATCCACCGTCTACCTTTAAGTTTGGAAAATGTTCATTAAGCAATTGTCCATATTTTATTGCAAATGAAGCATAACTGTGGCTCTCAGAATCTCCATCTAGCATTCTTGTTATATTAGCTAAAACCTCATTGCTTTCTAATACTTTTTTGTCAAGTTCTGTACTTGTGGGTATTGATAAAACGTTAAGAAACTTGTCAAGTTGTTCTTTACTAACTTCTTGTTTTATAAAATTCATAAGTTGGTCCCAATTACGAGTTTTAAAAAACTCAATTATGGATTGCTCTTTAGCTTTTGCAATTTCTGGTTCTGTTTCTGGAGGAATGAGTGATTTTGCTAAAGCTTCAGTAATAGCAACTCCTGTTGCTTTTATTGTCATGTTTTTATAATCTTTCATATTTTCATAAACAATATTCAATAATTGTCCTAATTTTTCCATAACATCTTCTGGCATTTTCGCCTTCTTGCAAATATCATATATTTTTGCAAATGTATTTATTTCACCAACATCTTCTGAAGTGATATTATTTAAAGATTCTTTGAGAGTTAAGGCAGAAGATAAAGATCTTAATTTTTGAGAATCAATCAAATCCAAAATTAAGAGTCTAAAGCTAACTTCGCTTGACATTTGACTTTCTATAAAATCTTTTATTTTGTTGTCATAACTTGAAACAACTTCATTTCCGGCTACAACTCTGGTTCTGAAAGCTTGGGAGTATTTTTTTAAAAAACTATCTACTGATGCAGTATCAGCTGTCATTTTGGATAATGGATCTCTCATCAATCCAAATTCTCCATTTCCACCAGCGAGGAAGCCTAGTCTGTCTAAATCTCTCTCTCGTGCAATACCACTTTGCGGTTCCAATTCAATTGGAGGTCTATCCTCAATACCAGAAAAATCATATTGATACATTCCGTATGATTGCATTAATTCCATATTTTCTGCCATTGCAGCTGTTTTTGAATCGTACGGTCTGATAGCTTGTGGTGCATAACTTGGAGAGATTACACCTTCTATTAGTTTTCTACTAAATGGATCAATTGCCAAAGCTTTTGATGGTTGAGCCTGCGCGTCTATTTTTAACATGCGATTTAGCATAAATTCTGCGATCAAATGTAATGGTCCCTCATGAGTAATATCTATAAAATGAATATCAGGACGTAATTGTCTGACATAAGTTTCAACTACGGTCCATAGACAAGATCTTGCTAAATCATCGGTGCCTTCACCTGTTTCGTCTGTTATAACGCCTGAAATTTCTTTGAAACTTTGATCATATAGCGCGCGCCAGATCAATTTAGCCCACTGTTTTGCGCTGAATTGAAATAAACTTTGGTCGAGTGTTGTCCTTGCCTCTTCAAGTGTAAACAATCCTCCTTGAACTTGTGCAAGTTCTGCTTGTGGCATGTCATATTGACGGTATCTGGCATGTTCTATAGCAGAAACAGTGGTGCTTTTTCCGCCGCCATTTGGTCCAGTTAGCAGGACTCTTTGTCCTGGTTCAAAGGAAGCGCTGATTGGCACAACATCCTCTGGAAGTGTGTCTAGCATTGAATTCAAACCTGGAGTTTTAGCTCCAAGCTTTCTTGCCATCTCTGGCGTTAATGCTCGTACTACTCTCAATCCTTCTGTTCCTCTACTTAAATGATGTCTTCCTGCAATACAGCGCAGAACAATGTGGGCAAAATTTCTAGTTGCAACTTTGTTCCACATTGTTTCAAGCTCACTCGCTTTTTGTTTTAATAATTCACTTTTCTCTCCTTCCAAAACTGCATCAACATTTGTTTGCATTAGTGTCACTAATCTTTTTTGTTTGTTTGCGCTGAAAGCTGTGGTAGAGAGAAAGTCAGCAATGACACTTTTTGTTTTGTCATGAACCATTAACTCATTTTCTAGTTTCTTTATCATCTGTTCCACAATTTCAAGAATTATTGTTTTTTCTTTAGATGAGATAACAGCTGATAATTCACTTCTTAGTGATGTGTTTTCTATGTATAGATTTGCAATTTGTTCATGTATTACTTGACGTCTTTGCTGATATTCATCTTCTATTTTTCTTCTAACTTCTTTACGCACTCTCCATTGCTCCAACTGTTCTGGATATTTAATTTCAAAATCTTCATCATTCCAATCCAACTCTTTGGGTTCAGGTGGCAAATCACTTTCACTTGCCCTATCTGGTATGTTGTCCATAGTTTTTTTGCACTCGTTAATTTTGTCATTGATCACAAACAGTGCTTCTATAATTCTGTTTCTTTCAGTTTCATATTGATCAATAGTCTTAACAAAAAATGGATCTATTTGATGTAGGGTTTGAACTGAACCTTCATCAAGATGTTCTGGTATTTTAAATTTTTGCCTATCATAAGTTTCATCAAGGTTGGATATGGCTTCAACATCTGAAGACAATCTTTTCTTGAGCATTTTTAAGCTGTCAAGTTGTTGTTTGAGTCTATCCGTAATCTGATCTTGTTCTGTTTTAAGTCTGGTAGCAAAATCTCTAACTCTAGATATTTGAGCAACAACAAGTTCTGGTAGATTCTTATTTGCGATCATTGATAATTTTGCTCTGCCTTGTAATGACTGGGGAATAAAATCCCATTCACATAGATTTGTAAGTTCTATAACATCTTGAATAAGTTTTTTCGCCTCAACGCTTGACACTTCTGGCCAGCAATCTAATGCAGCAATAGATCTTGGGATTGCTATATCATTTCCATAGACTGGCAATTCTGCTCCAGTAGGGAGTACGTCTGATGTGGCATTATTAACATGGTCTCTGGATGCTTGTGAAGCAAATTCCATTCCAATTCTTCCTTCTACCTTTCCATGTGGCCATCCAATTTCCCAGTTACTACCTCTTTCTTCTTCCATTAATAACAGGGTATGATCTGTTGTTGGTTGCCATTCTGCAAACGGTTCTAAATAAGTACTTGCTTGTGGCTCTGCGGCAAGTCTACCCGAAATTTCAGCAGAAATAGTTTGTAAAGCTTCATTTTGTTGCTGTAATCTTTCTAGACGTTTAAGATTAATTATCAATACACCATTTTTTCGTTTGTGTATAAAGCCGGAACAAACAGTTTCCCAAAGTTCGGAAATTTCATTTAGCTGTTTATATAAAGGATGAGTGGTTTCGATTAATATTTCTGTTCTATTCTCCTTTAGATCACTTTCATTGATTATAATTCTAAAGAACTCAAGCTGATATCGAGTAGTTGGTATAAATTTGTTATACGAAATAACTGATGAAAACAATTCAATCAATTCTTGTTTTTTATCAAGCCCTTCGGCTTCTTGTAGGTACTGGACAAGTCGTGCTAATAAATCACCAAATATTTCTTGTGGGTGCATTTTATAAAAAATATCTGATTCCCCAAGTCTGTCAACTCCAGCAATAGTTGACCATGAAATGGTGTCATTAGAAAAACCATTGCGGTTTGATTGAATAAAATCTGAATAAGAATTATCTTTTTCTCTTCCAGCAAAAAACTTTAGAGTTTCTTTATACAAATCTTTTTTAGAGAATAACATTCTAACAAACTCAGGTTTAAGTTGATCAGAGGGTATAGAGCGTAAAAAACTAAGCAGTTTTGGCCATTCATTTACATTACCTTCTGTAGATTTCGTAAATACATCGATTATTCTAGGATCAGAATGCAATTCTCTTGCTTCAGGGGATAAGCATAAAGCAACCGGAATTAGATTTTGGTACAATGTGTGATGAGAATGTGCTTTTGCCAATAGAAACTGGCACATTAATTGATCTCCGATGCCTATTTGCTCAATGGCAGATCTGGATTCTTCCGCTGAGCAACAAATATACATTAGAGCTGATTTAATAATTTCTAGTGCATTTAAGAAATTATATTCACTCTCACCAGGAGAGCTTATGGTTCTAATTAAATGCAAAGCTTTCTCTTCATCTACAAGGATATCAACCAATGATGCTACACAAGCCATTGGCTCTTGAAGTTGAGATAGTTTGGTTGTTAATGATTTTAAACGGGTTGTATGGGTAGGATGCTCTTTGCATGAGTTGGTATAGAGATCAAAAATGTCTGCTAGACCTGCCCTTTTTATTTCCAATTTTTTGCTGACAGCATCTAGACGATCATGACAATTGCTTTGAATTCTTTTGAATACAGCAGTTGAATCTTGAGTTTCGTTTTTTTCAATTAATTTGCTTGCGTTTGCGCGTTCTTCTTCATTCATAGACAGTTTGATAGTTATGTATTAGCAATAAGTATACTGACTATTTGCTTTTTTAATGCAATTAATTCAGGTTTATTGATGTTTTTTGTTAACTCAGCTAAAAATGATTTATTTGTGTATTGAGTATTAGCTGGGCGTATGATTGAGTTCACGATTTCACCAAAAAGAATTACTACTGTATTAGGTTTTAGTTGATCCCATGTTCTATTTAATATAAGAGTTGGTTCTGGAAGATTCATCTGTCTTATTCTAGACATTGGAATTTGATCGTTTGCCTTTAAGTAAGGTATGAATAACTTCCGCAATTCAACAGCCATTTGAGTTTTATCTAAATTAAAAATTTCAGCGACTTCTTGTCCAATACTCTCTATTACTAATTCAAATTGTTTTATAGCTTCAGCGGTATTTATAGCACCTTCTTTAAACCTTTTTGTAATATCTCTTTGAAATTTAAGATCTGCCGTTAGACCAATAATAACTTCTTCTTTTTCGGCTAGCAATTGCTCTTTGGTTGCTAGTTGTTCTTTAATTCCAGCTATAGCTTGTGCTTTGTCTACCTCTGCAGCTTCATTTGCAGTAGCCAAAGCTTTTGCTTTGTCTTCCTCTGCAGCTTCATTTGCAGTAGCCAAAGCTTTTGCTTTGTCTTCCTCTGCAGCTTCATTTGCAGTAGCCAAAGCTTTTTCTTTGTCTATCCTTGCAGCTGTTGCTGCAGCATCCTTTTCGCTTTGTAATGTTGTTTTTTGAGTTGTCAAAGTTTGAACCTGATCATTCGCAGTTCCTAGTGCAGTTTGAGCAGCTTCCAAGTCCCTTCGAGCTTGGGCTATTTGTTCTTTAAGTTCTGTTAATTGTTTTGTTAATCCCGCAGCTTCTGATGTTTTATCTGCCAGGGAGGCAGCTTGGTCCGCCATTTCTTGATTTTTACCAGCTAGTTTGTTTTGGAGAGCTTCGAGTTGTTGTTGATTATCTGCTAGTTGTCCTCTAATTTTTCCTAGCGCTTTATCTTTTTCTGCCAGTGCATCGGCGTGTTGTTCGGCAGTAGTAGCAGCAGTGGCTTGGGCAGCAGTTTGGGCAGCTTCCAAATCTCTTTGAGCTTGGGCTATTTGTTCGTTAAGTTCTGCTAGCCGTTGATTTCTTGTGGCAATTTCTTGAGCTTTACTCCCCACAGCGGCTATCGCTTCATCAGCCTGTCGTTTTATCTCTAAATAAGCTTGACTGGCTTCTTCTAATGATCCAAACCTAGACGGCTGATTGGTTTGCTGATCACCTAACATTTCATATAAGTAATTGATATATCCAACAACTGTTGTTCCAGTGGCTTTGTTTTTTGGTTGGGAAGCTAAAACAAGTAGAAGATCTTCTAAGTCTTGATAGTTTTCTTTATTTTCTCCCTCATATTTATTTTCTCTTGCTGCTTGTCTTACGGCTTGTAATTTTTCTTTGTCATAGTCCGGACTTTCAGCTTTTACTCCTGCAGGTGTCTTTTTCTGCTCTTTTTGATGATAAATTGCTTCTTCAAAAAATTGTTTTGCCAGCCTTAGACTAGCAATAGCGGATGAGTAATCTTTTTTTTCTGCGGCTTGTTGAGCTTTGCTTAGTTCAGCAGTGCCAGCTTTAAATTTAACTCTGTCATACGCAACTTCTGGATTTGTATTTTGAAATATTAAAGGTGTTAAACGACTAAATGCTTCATAAGTTTCTTCTAATAAAGAATCAAATAACTCGCTTTCCAATCTCTTTCTGTCCGCTTCCGCAGCGGCTTCAGCTGCGGCTACTTCAGCTACTAAGGTTTCAATTCGAGCATTGAGATTTCCAACCTGATCTTCCGCAGTTTTTAATTTGTTTGTAGCATCTGTTAATTGACTTTCAAAGCTAGCCACTTCTCTTAATTTTTTAGCTACAGCCTCAATAATATCTACAACACTTTCACCAGGTCCTATAGCAGCTTGATGTAGATCATCAGCAATGTCAAAGCCTGCTACCTTGAATGCTTCTAATAGAGCTGCTGTAACAGTCTTAATTACTTCTTTTTTTGTTTGAGCCCTTATTGTTTTTTCTTGGTTAGCTAATTTTTGGCCCAAGCTTATTATTGTCAACGATTGCTCATGCAAACGAGTTGCTTGATCATCACCAATTCTCCCTTTTTCATCTAATGCACTTTGTAATTGAGCGACAAGAGTAGCTCTAGCAGCCAGCTCCTGCAAAGCCTTTTCTGCTGTTTGTCCTTCTCTCACAGTAATACCAGCTTCTGCAAATAGCCGTTTGATGACTTCTGCACTTATAGCCTCTATTGGATTTTGACCTTCAGCTGGAGTGATACCGACTTTAGCTAATAAATCAGTGAGAATTTGCTCTGGACTTGCTGTTGTTTGACCATCGGGTAGGGGAGCCCCTTGTTCTCCAGTGGAGAGCCTGATCTCAAGCATGGATATTCTGACTAACAAATTGCTAAAATCTGCCGCGCTAGCTTTTTCAAATTTTTTTAGATGAGCTAAGTATTCTGGATCATTTGGGCCATCATAGTCTTCTAGTGATTTTTCTTTCTCTTCTTCGTACATTTCCTTAAAACCACTTCCGAACTCATCAAGGAGTCTAAGTAATGCACGTTTTTGTTCTTCTGTTGCTTCTTTACCACTAGATTTTATTGTGTCCAAAATAGAGTTTGCCTCACCAAACACAACCCCAAGTTCTCTGGGAGGAGTGAGTGCCACTTTTTCATTTGTTGTTACCGTTGCTTCACTTAGTACTGTTGCCATAGTGTGTTTACTTTGCTTAATTATATACAGAATTTGGAGGTATTACTATTTTTTGCTATAAACGTGTACTTTTTGAAAATCATCTTGCTCAGTTGGCATAGAGAGAGTAGGAGCTTGATTTTATTATATACGTTACTTTTATTTAAGCCAATTTATGTGGAAGAGTTATTTATCTCGACCAAACAATTTAGACAGATCAAATCTACTTCGCTGTTTTTTTGTTGGCGCTTGATTTTTATTGTTATCAGTCAAACTCTCGTCTGGATCCTGTTCTAACACAGTTTCTACCTTTTGTTGGTTTAATTCTTCCCCGGCTGCTAAATCATGTACTACTCGCAAATCTGCCTCAACTGCTTGAGCAAGAAGCTCTACATCACTAATCACTGCTGGATTAACACCGCAAGCAGCCATCTCTTTTTTCATAATATTGTATGGCAAAGATTGACCCCGCCTATCGTATTGAACTCTATGCCCATCAACAGTATGTTCGGTTAATTGACACGGTAGCTTTCCAACGCTGTTTCTACCTTTGTTTATCCTTTGCATAGCCACAGACAAGGTGGCATCGTGAGAAGTAGCCATTATCAAGGCATTGGCATCCACTAATTGTTCTAGTGTGACAGTAGTCAAATCGCGTTGTCCATCGCAAGAAGTACCTGCCCAAATTTCATCAAGCACCGTCAAAGTTCTACCAATACCTTTGCCCTTTTTATTTCTTGTAAAATCAACAATTCTGACAATATCAGCGCCTTGAGCTGTCAGTCCACTTAAACCAAGGCTTGGATTAGGCACAAAACCATTAAGAGATATCGATACTGAAGTAAGTTCGCCAACATCAAATTTTTCGGCAGGCCCAATATCTAGAACATTAGCCCAAACTACCAATTCGGCCGCTACTTTAGCCACAGAGGTTTTACCCTCAGCATTCGGACCGGTGAAAACATGAACATCGGAGTCTGGTTTACTAGAATCAGAAGTATCGAAATTTTGTGGTAAATACTTATCTCCTCCGATTGCAAACCTTACTGCCAAATCATAAGCTTGACTAAAACTTATACCTTTACTTGATCTACCAGCCTCACTCCATTTAACACCAAGAGTGTTCTCTTCTAATAAAATTCTTCTGCCAACAGCCAGAACTGCTTGTTGAGTACTTTTATTGACTAATGATAGAGCGTTTTCTAGTTCTCCAGGCAAATTATTTATAATAGAAAATCTATCATTTCCATCTAGAAAATTAAATGATGTAGATCCAATTTGACTCTTGAGATTTGTTAATTTAGTTGATGCATCTCCACTCGCAGTCAAAATCCGAAATAGTTGGTTATTACCCAATTGCTTTTCATCCACCCGACCATCATTTAAACAACCAAGTTCTTGCCATACAATCTTGTCACGAGATGGTAGGCTTTGAACAATAGCCAGAAATTTATCAGCTTGGCCAGATTTGGCTAAACTGATCAAGGCTTCAACTACTTGACCCTCGCTAACTATTGGTTCTCTGCTACCACATAATTTAGATAACTCCTGATCATCTGCATCTAATTGTTGACGCAGTAATTGATGATCTAAAACAAGATTAACTAGTCGTCTAATAGCTTCCTCAATAATCAATTGAGATATTGTTTTAGCTAACTCTCTAGCTTTGGATCTAATAATCTCTAATGCTTCGTCTAGTTGCAGTTTTGCCTTATCAGGCAAAACTGCAGATACACTTTCTTTGATAGCACTTATTGTTGTGTCTATTTTTTCTAAACTAGAAACTAATGTTATTCCTTCAGACAAAGAAATTTTGTCGGCAGAAAACATATCTAGTTCTTTTTGATTGTCAGTTAAAGATCTTAATATTTTTCTGAAATCGTCTATGCTCATGGAAGAAACTTTACTAGAAATTTCCTTCAATTCCTCAATGCGTTCTCTTTGCTGATTAGTTTCAGCTGAGCTAATAAATGCTCTAGCAAAACTGTGAGTGAAACCAATAGCTTGTTGTTGATTCATGCCCAAATTCTTTAAACAAGAAAATAAAAAACTAAATTGTCCTTTGTCATAGGTTGGTAAAAAACCCAATCTGTTTAGATCAGTTAAACTAGCACAGCCATCAAAAGTACCTTCTGGTATTGGTCTTTCTGGTACTCCACTCAACTCTAATTCATCTATATCTGCATCCATCAATTCTTCTATTAGGGCAGCTTTAGCAGCGGTTTCTGGATCAATAGCACGCAAAGCTACGCTGGCTAGACTGGGAGCAATTTTTCCCACTACTTGACGTCTAGTAACTGAATCAAAAGCCATTACACTGCGCTTTCTATGTTTAGTGGAGCCAAGCCTCCTATCCAAAATATGATCAGCCAACATGTGATCCAGTCCTTCATGAGTGGAATTAAGGAATACAATTTTGATATGTGACGGTAGTAATTTAGCAAAATATCTTTGAGTTGCTTTTAAAATAGCAGTTCTAGCTAGAGGATCAGTGCCGATACCCCATTCATCAGTAATTACTACAATTAATACAGGCTCATTTGGTTGGTCATCACTCCGTCTTGTTCTAGAAAAAGCGGTTTCTATACAATAGAAGTCAAATAGCTGTCTTACTAAGTCAGCCAATACTTTACCGCTTGCTTGAAAAAGACTTTGCGATTCAGTTGACAATGGTGATGTTAATCTTATAACTCTGGTTTTACCAATAGGTAACCTAACTTCTCTAGCAATAGGAAAATACCATTCATTTCTAGCTGCTGCAGCCGCTAGGTTTGCAGCAATAGCATCAACACATAAAGATTTTCCTGATCCATTAGGTCCTGTAAGGGTGGTATCTTCCAAATCTTCAAAAGTTATTGGTATTAAGTCTGGTGGTAAATTTGACAGAGCATTATCAAAGTTTGTGTGAGATCGGGTAACACCAGAACGATCAATCAAAGCTGGAGGTAAAGCTTGGACAATGTCACATTGGTCGCCACGAGGAATAAAATTTTCTAAATAAACATTGGTCATGATTGTAAAAGGAATCCATCTAGCAGTTGTTACATATCGTCTTGACTCTTCATCTGTACTGTCCTCGCAAAGATTTTTAACCCTGGCTTCAAATGCTCTATATCGTATTGCCAATTCTGACGTATCGCTATCTCTATAACTGTAAAATATAGCTGCCATGTTATCTTCAGTAATTAGTGGTAGGAATTTACGCAAAAAATTTATGGCAGCATCACAGTCTTCGTGTAAATAAGTAAATCTAGGATCCTGGCGGTATCTTTGGTAACCATTGATAGCAGAGTCAAAAACCGACCTGATAGTCAGTGTTCGAAAAGAAGCATCTAAATTCATAAATCCCTCAATACCTGTGATATATGAAAAAAAATCACTTACGTCCATTAGTCGCACCACGGCAGATATTTCTTGATTAGTAATCAAGACATTAGTAGCTAATTCTGGATGTAATGAAGACAGATCTCTTTTTCGCAAACCATCATTACGATACGTATATGAAAGTCCAGATAAACTTCTTGGGTTAAAATTTATCCCCATTCTTTGGGCAACTCTAGCTTCTACATCCCATCTTGCTTCAGGTAATTCACTTTTATCAACATAATCCACCATTCCATCTAAAATAGGATCTGGTTTTCCATATCTTTCAAAATATTCTTGATCGTAATTGAATTTTAATTTACTTGGATCAAATGTTGCTTCTACTTCACTCGGTTCATCCCCTAAAAGTATGTTCAATCTGTTTCTAATTTCATCATCAGTAACTATTGGTTGTTCAGCCAAACGGGTGCTGGCTTCTAAAGTTACGGCCGCAGTCACTCTCGCTCTATCTCTACTTGCCACGTATGCTTGATAATTGAAATCTATACCAGTAATCTGACGATCAGATACCCTGTATCTCAAGAATGGTGCAACTGCTTCAGGCCAATATGTCAGCAAATTATTAAAAAGATCATAAATTATAGAATTTTGAGTAGCTGGTTCTATTAAATGTGAATACATAGTTCTTGTGGACGATCTGTAGTGTTGTATCTCAGTTGGTAACTTGATTGCCACAAAAATTGTGTCTAATAGGCTATACAAATTGGATTGTCTAGGTATGACAGTGTGCTTTTTAACCAAGGCAAAAAAACTTCTAAGCTCTTCGTCTATACTTTTCCATCTAATATTTTCTCTATTACTTACAGGAGCTTGATTAGCTTCACTATCAATTGATGACAGACGAGCTGCCAATGGTTCCGTTAAACAAGAATGAAAGTTACGATTTAATCCTAATGGAGCTAGTAATGAACTAGTACTGGAATAACAGCCACCGATCATTTCCCAATTAATTGGAAGCTTATGATAGTCTTCGCTATTAGTTGCCATAACTAAAATACCAAATAATCTATGTTTGTCATTTTCGGCTAAATTAGCCAAGGCTATCTCTGCCTGTGCAGGAAAGCACCTAATAAATTTTAAATATGACCAAGTAGATCTATCTTCAAGGAAGAATTGAGTCAAATCACGAGAGCTCATTAAGTATTGCACGTCTTCTGATTGACAATCTGCAGCAACTCTAGATAAATGATAACCGACCCACATACTATTATCGGTCATTGCGGAATAACCTGTATCAATAATTTGATGTTTAGACAATGCCATCCAAAATAATAGTTCTGATAGATGTCCATCAACAAAAACTGTTTGTCTAGTTTCTTGACTAATTAAAGACAAATATACTAAACACGCCTCCATTAGTGCTCTTCGAGTATTAGTAGATAAGCCTTCATCTGCTGCATAAAACTCTTCCCTCAGTTTCCCATAAGCTTTCACACCTTCATAAGTATCGTCTTCCTGATTAGCAATCCTTGTTTTTAGCTCAATCCTTTTATTGTCACAGTCTTTTTGCTTACGCATAGTTAAGAGAATTAATTTGAAAATCTGTTGCTTAGTGAGTTTTTCTTTTTTTATCCAACGCAACAAATTGTCTTGGCTGGGAAGACTATCAGGATCGTCTTTAGCACTTTCGTGGTTAAATCTTGTTTCTATCGTTTCAAAGGTGGGAACAGTAATGCTGTCTAAATTTGATAGTTCTTGAGCAAGAAGGATCTCCATTCTTTTATCAAAGGACGCCAAAACCTGATCAAAACTATGTGCATCAGCATTTTCTGCTTTTGTTGCGTCAAAAGGTATATATTTTTCATTCATAAATTTTTGTTATTTCTTAATTAAAGATTGAGTGAACTGTTTATAGAAATTTTCAAGTGGTGACTTTTGAACGTTGGTTTTAAGACTAGTTACAAATTTGGAGTCAATATTTGCGGCGGTTAATCGACCGACAATCAAGTTTACCAACAATTTGAATTCTGTAGATCCAAAATTTGGTAAATTATCTTGCAACAAAAATGCTTTTAATCCAGTATGGTTTGTAGCTAATAAAAGTGATGCAAAGGTAAGATTTTGTTCATCGCCAAAGGTTTTGAAAATAGTTTCTAGTATTGCTTTCAATTGAGTTGTTTCAAAACCAGCAGCTTTTGCAAAAAGCTGTATTTCCTCCTCTTGTATGTTATTTCTAACATCTTTTAATTTATAACCTTCCAATTGAGCTACCAAAGCTGAAATTTTAACGTTAAGTTTTGCAGTTTCAGTATTGGCACTTTGCAATGCGGTTTGTGCATCTGCTAGTTGTCCTCTAACAGCATTCACAGCTTTTTCTTTGTCTTGAATATAATCTCCCAGAGCCTGATCTGGTGTTTGTCCTGCTTTTATAGTAATTCCAGCAATCTCAAGTAACCGTCTTTTAGCTGCCTCACTTATTGCAGTAATAGGGTCCTGACCTTCAGGGTGGGGGATACCAACTTTATCTAATAATTCAAATATAAGTTCATTTATATCTCTTTGAGGAGTATTTTGCTCTCCAGCTGAAAGCTGGATTCCAAGTATAGTTATTTGAGCTATGAAATTACCAAAGTCATTTGCACTTCTTGTTAGGAAATCATCTAGATGTTTCAAGTATCCAGGATCATTCGGGTCATCATAATCTTCTAGTGATACTTCTTTCTCATTCTCATATTGTTCTTTAATAGCTTTTGCAAACTCATAAAAAAGTTTAATTAAGGCATCTTCTTGTTCTGCTGTTGCTTTCTTTTCAGCGTTGGATCTAATTGCTACTAAAATATCATTTGCATCACCAAAAATAGCCCCAAGCTCCCTAGATGGAGGAGGTTGATCTGCTAAGGTTAGTCTTTCAGCCAACGGTACTGCTGACATAGCGTCTGATTAATTATAGATGAAATTTGAAGCTTGCAAAGTACTAAGGTTTGGATGCTATAATCATTTTAATATCGTTTTTGCGGTATTTATTGGGTGTAGGGATTTGTTATGGTTAAAGAAAAACCAGAAGCAGAAAAAGTTGAAGTAGAGAAAGCTGCTGGTTTTGTCAGTGAAACTGCTATTCTTGCACAAGAATTAAAGAGAATTAGAGAAGCAAGAAAAAATCTTGCTGATGAACTTGGGTTAAATGCTAAAGCTTTGCAGGTCATATATAATCAATTGAATAAAGTGCCAGCTGGAGGCGATGACAAATGGCCATCATGGGCTGATTTTGATCCAACCAATCAAGGAAACTTAAATATTGTAACTGCATTATGTGAAAAAGTAGTAGGTGATTTAGAAAAAGCTATAGATGTTACAAAATTAGCCTCCATTCTTCATACAAAACAAGGTAGACTCTCATTTAGAATTGCAGCTGCGCGTGCTTTGGGTAGGCTTGGAGCCAAACATATAATAGCGCACGCTTTGTCAGTGGAAGAAAACCAACAATTGTCAGAGCTTTGGAGTGTATTGCAAGACTTGGCAAAATCATTTGCAACTCCTGATTCCACAATTGTCGCCGCCGCCCCCACCAAATTAGATGAATCGACAGCGGAAATAATTGAAGCAGCCACCGCAACTCCTGATCTTTCAGATTTATCTGCTTCATCCGTTGTGGTGGGCGCGGCTGATGCCGCGCCCGCTCCACCTGACCCTCAAGTTGACTCTCAAATAGATGCCCCAGTTGCTCCTGATTCCACAACTGCCGTTGCCGCTCCACCTAACCCTCAAATCGATGCAAAAACTCAGATAGAACAAATTGAAAAATTAGCTCAAAGAAGATCGGCATATTCTAGAAGTCTCGGTGTTGATGACAGTCTTGTAAGATCTTACTATGTATCTTTTATGCAAGGAGCAAGTGAAGGTAAATATCCTTATTGGGGAGAATTTGATCCGGAAAGCGAAGATCATGCAGCTACCAAAAAAGAATTTGAGGCATATTTAATTAAATCATTAAAAAGTGATGGTAATCGTGATGTTTTGAGAGATATTGCTAGAGACTGCAAGGATGAAATTGTTGCTAGGTCTGCGTTAGATGATTTGGCTGATTTGAGACAATGGGGTTATATTGCAACAATTGCTCAATATTTTGCTACCACTGTTAGTGAAGCTGTAGCTATGTATGCTCTGGATATTTTAATTAAAAATGGTTGTCATGACCAATTAGGAAGTGTTGCTGGATATGCCTCACAACCAGCGATAAAAGCAAAAGCTACTCAGGCTCTAGAACAATTGGTAAGTCCATCAGAAAATGCAGTTGAAGCAAATGTGAGTAGAGGTTTAAGGGTTCTTGCCAAAAGTCTTGATTTGAAAGGAGAAGATGGGCTGGCCGATTTACGCGGTCTTTTACCTATTTTAAAAAGAGAAGAAAAAGATGGAAATTTAACTATTTCTGTTGATAAAGATAGGTTAGTAATATTTGCAACCAATGGGAGAATTACTGGTTTAGAATCAAGGGCTATTATGGCTTTACCAGAAGGCCTAATTTTGCCTGCTGGTCTTATAAACTTTTCCTTTTATTTTCTCACATCTTGGCCAGAAGGCTTAACTTTGCCAGCTAGTCTTAAAAAATTGAGTTTAGGTGGTTTTCAATCTTGGCCAGAAGGCTTAGCCCTGCCAAACGATCTTACAGAATTATATTTTCATAAATTAAAATCTTGGCCAGGAGGCTTAGCCTTGCCAACCGGACTTATATTGCTAAATCTTTATTCGCTCCAATCTTGGCCAGAAGGACTTTTGGTACCGCAGTCACTAGAACATATATTTATCGCAGGCAAAGGATATTATACTAAAGTAAACTTTCATTTAATTTCTGGTTTTCCGATATCCGAGGCCAAACCCGCAGAGTCCTCAGTTCCAATTGAGTACGGCAAGCTTCTTGATAAAGTCGAGATAGCCAGTTTGCAAGTGGGTGATTTTATCCATGTTTTTACTTCTAGTGGGTCTAGATATGTTTTTCGTGTTATTGAGACACCAGCAGGTGAAGCAGGCTTCTGGGCAACTTATGTTACTGGTCCAGAGAAATTACTTAGGGCCCATGGAAGGCTTGCAAGTAGCAGCCAAAATCAAGACAGATTTGCTCAATTGGCTCTTGGTCAGTCATTATATGTAGGAGAATTACACACCAGCCATTTAAAAAAAATAGTTGTGAGCAAGAACAATGTTGTAAATCAAGAACTCTTTGGACAACCTTCAGGTGATTTACTAGAAGATGGAGGAGGTGACGGATCTTCACCAAATTTTACTGGCAAAGGTCCAGAAGTAGATAGTGTCCCTTCAGTGATTAGATTCGATAGCGCAAATTTCCATATTACAGGAGAAGAAACTAAATCTATTCTAATTGCTGGAAAGCATGTTGGTAGCATTACTTTCTCAAAAGAAGCTGGTAGCGATTGGTCTTTTGGACTTGGGCATTTTGATATTGTAGATACAGATGGATCTAAAGTTGCCAGATTTACTTTTACAAATACAGCTGGCGCAAGTGGTAATACATCAAGTTTTGGTAATTCTGAAAATGGTGGGTCAACGATTTTGATTGAGGGTATTATGAAGGGAAAAAGAACTCACACTTCTCAAATTTTATATTTAAAGATAGGTGGGAAAACAGTAGCTTTTACAATTTCTTTAGAATCTACAGAAACATGTGAAGAACTTTCTGCAGTGGTATTTGATTTCAATCCAGCGGTTGATGTTGCCAGCCCTCAAGAATTATCACAACCTACAGTTGAGACGGAGTTAGAAAAAGAAAAAGAGAGGCTACAAAGACTTATTGATGTAGGAAATCATCGAGGCGCACTTTTTGAGGTTTTGAAATCAGAAGAATCAGCTCACGAGCTTGTGGTTTATGTTTTAAGAGAGGTTCTTGTTAGATTTGTTCCAAATTTAACTGGATTTGATGGAGATAGGTTGTTGGCCTGCAGCAGCACAGAGATCAGAGAGATGGCAAGGCTGGTTTTAAACATAATGGATAACTCTAATGGCGCTGTAGACAATAATCAAAGAAGAAGAATAGAGGATCTAGGATTCATGATTGCCGATGTTTGCCGATTTTCACAAAGTAGACCTACTGAAGCAGAGTTTGATCTGGTTTTGAATGAGTTTCTATCTAATATTTGTGGACGACGCGTTCAAGTAGATTTTATTAAAAACAAAAGGAGTGGATCATTATGGACTTCGGTAAAAAATCTTGCAAAACAGGTTGGAGTAGGTAAAGGTGTCAGTTTGCGAGAACTAACTGATATTAGAGTGACTTTTGATGACGAACGTACTCAAGAAGAGCAGAAAGCATTAACCAGAGCCACACCAGCGCACTCAATTCCAAGACCAAAACCACAATCTAAACCAAGAATCGTCGTAACAGCTCCGGCAGAACCCCCAGCGCCACAAGTGGGTGGACAAGATGAAGTTGCGGCTGGTGTGGTCGCAGGGTCGCCAGCGCCAGTAGTTGTGCAAACAGAGACTTTAATGGCTGCCCCAGTTATAACTGAATATATTACAGTTGCCAACGAATTTTTTGACCGTCTCACAACAGAATCGCTAAATAGATCTGAAGCCTTTCGGAGGTTTGCTGAATATATTCAAAGCATAAGAACAGACGCTAGAGAAATAGGTGCTAGCGAGATAGATTATCATAGACAACAGATTTCAAGGATGATTCAAAGAATGGTAGGTACTGAAGGTTGTTTGCGCTCTATGGCTGATTTTGTACAACAAGAAAATGTAGGTAAGATTCCCTTGCCAAGGGGAGTTCCAGCAAACTTTGTTGAGTTGCAAGGTTTTGTGGAGTCTTCTTATAGAAAAGATCAAATGCGATCATTTAGTGCAGAAGAGCTTATGGGTTTAATAGAGTACTATGCTATCTCTCTTAGAGAAAATAGGTCCTCTTTGACAAGCAAAACTGACCGAGCTGAACGTGCGGCGGAAGTTGCACAGAAGATGAAAATTCATAGAGAAAAGATTAAACTAATTGCACTGGCACTATTAATGAAAGATGTTGAATAAGGAGAAATATGGCCCTTTCAGAAGAAGCAAGAAATAAAATGAGACAACAGGCGGAAGAAGCCTTGAATGCTGGAGGTCATGGTGAACCCATCGCTTCTTCTACAGAAGGTGAGTTTGGTGGTCAGAGTGGTGGGGTAGTAGGTCCCGCAGTAGATGATATTGATAAATTAATACTTGAAGATTTGAAAAATAATAGTGGCAATGTTGCGCCAACAGCCGTGCCAGATGAAAACGCTGGGTCTGCTTCCACTGCCCAGGAGCCAAAATCAGCCACCAAAGGAGAATCACTTTCTGCACCACTAGTTGTTGATCATTTGGCTGATTACAAAAACCGAAAAAAAGAGCCAGTTTATAGACCAGAGAGTATTGAGTTAACTGATGGCGGTTCCCTTTTTACTGTAGCTGATGTTATTTCCAATAACATTGATTCAATAAAAAGACTGGTTGAAGCAGAGGTAAAAAGAGAGATTGAAGAAGAAAAAAAATGGCTTAATAAAAACAAAACTCTAGATAAAGTAGCCCAGGGAAAAATAAAGCGCGTTCAACGTTTGCGTGACGCTGTATTTGCTGGCCTCAATCCGTTTGAGAGAGGCAATGCTTCTTCTACAGATTTGGGTAGATTATTAAAGCTATTGGAACAATTTGGTTTGGCGAGAGATGGTAAATTAATTCTTAATAGAAGCAAGATTTTTGAAACATCAAATCCAGAAGCTAAGTTTGTGGAACCGGCGATTATTAAAGAACATTTGGTTAAAGCCGAGGCTGCGGTTTTTGCTTCTGAATTAACGCGTAATGGAAAAGACAAAATTGCTGCCTTATTAGGTGGAGCGGCAATCAGTATTGCGTTGTCTGCTATTGCTCCAGATTTAGCTAGAGAAGGTAGAATTCTTTTACCAGTTATTACGGGTATTCCTGCAGCTCTTTCAGGTTTCTTGATGACTATGTTTGGTGTTGGTGAGGCTATTAATAGTGATACTTTAGTTAAATTTTCAAGCAAATATTTTGGTCTTCTAGTTGGTGATAAAAAAACTGGTCTTTTTACGGCGCTAATGACCGGCGCTTCTATTGGTTTTATGGTAAATAATCTTACTAATGTTTCCGGGGTTGTAAGACATGGTTTTGAAACTTTAAATGTGGGTCAAAAAGTGGAAGATTTGACTCAAACAGTTTCACAGTTGTTGATGCCTCTTCAAAGTGCTCCAACAGCCACTCCCACCCCAGCTCCCCCAGAGGCGGGCCAGGCTGGTACAAAGATGGAGACACAATTTCACCCCAACTGGCAGGGCACTGGTTATGATGTGGCACTTATTGACGCAGATCCCAGTAAACCGGGACATGAGATGCAACTACTCCACCAAGTTGGCGCAAGTGACCAAGAAGGCTGGTTTATTCTTGACGACAGCGGTCAATATGTCCCAATTGAACCTAAAGATTTTAGTCTAGAAGTGAAGGCCAGTTTACCCGAACAGATGCAAAAGTTGATTGAGCAGCCTATTCCTACTGCTTCTCCAACACCTACAGAAACTCCATCACCTACTAATACACCTAAACCAACAGAGACTGCCACGGCCACGGTCGCAGCTACTGCCACTTTGGTACCTACCGAAGCTCCCACGGATGTTCCTGTTGAAAAGTTCTCATGGTTGTCTACAAAAGTTGATGAGTCAACGCGTGTGGATTTTTATACTGAATCAGTAGACACAACTCCTTTTTTGGGCCCAGAAGGAAAAGAATTGACTTCTTTTGTCAATTTTGATTTTAATAAAGATGGTATGCCTGATTTAACCTTGAGCGCAGACTCTTCTGGTAGAGTTTTGTGGCAAGATACAAGCGGTGGTCAAGGTTGGGTGGATGAATTAAATGGTGATAAAAAGTCAATTTTAAGCTATTATGCATCTGAGTATGCACCTAAAAGTGTTATAACTCCCGCTCCTACTCCTGCAGAAACTCCTTCGCCTACTCATACCCCTACTGAAACCCCAGCGGCTACGGCAACTGTTCAAAAACCTGTAATGAGACTAGATCAACCAAGTCCCACCCCATCTTCAACTTCAGAGCCATTGCTTGCTGGGGATCAGGTTGACTTTTCTCATTTTGATTGGACTGATGAAAATTTGGCAAAAGTGAATTGGTCAAGTGTTGATTTTGCCAAAGTGGTTGAAGCAATTGATTGGAGTAAAGCAGAAATTACGCAGGATCCGATAGATCCAAATGTGATAAATGTCAATCTTAATCCTGAACAAGACATTCACAATGATATTGTGATACGTAATCTTGGTAGAGGAGGAGTGGCGATAGAAGCGCAATTGGGTAGGTTTGTGGAGGATGGGTTTTCTGTCAATGCTCGATTGACTAGCGATGAGATTCCCAAAGGCTTGAGTGATCGTATACCGGATAGATTATGGTCTGACATTGTTTCTGGTGAAAAGGTTCCTACCGAAACACCTACTCCAATTGCCACAGCTGCACCTATTGAAACTGTCACGGCCAGACCCACTGTCACACCAGCTTCTCCAACACCTACAGAAACTCCAACTGTTACCGCTACCCATACTCCTACAGCCACTCCAACTGCAGAAGCCAGTGTTGATATTCCAGGTTCAGGAGACGTCCAAAGTCTTAAAGGTCATAATGTACATGGTAGTGCTACTCCCACCCCCACGGCCACACCAGCTTCTACCGAAGCTCCAACAGCTTTTCCAACTCCTGGCGCTACTCCTACAGCCGAAGCTACTTCTAAACCTATTGCTGTTGAGCCAGCAGTCACGCGTGTTGTTTTGCCTGAACCACCCAAAGATGTTGTTAAAGGTCCCACAATTGTGGTGGAGTCTGGAGATATGAAACCATCAGCAACTGTTACAAAGCCTTCTTTTACTACTGATGCTTGGCCGAAAGGAGACACAACTCCAGATCAGGGTCTAAGACCTGACGTAATTTCTCCTACAGTAGCGCCTTCTTCAGCGCCAGAAACATCTGTCCACTCTGCATCTATGAGTGAGCCTGCTTTTCAAGCTATTGCCAGCCTAGAACCTCATGATATTCAAGATAAAACCAAAGTTCTTGTTATGCAAGACGGTAGTGGTGTTACTTTTAAGGGTATGACTGCAGACGGAGGTGATGTAGTGGTGCGGCTTGATGCCAAAGGTAATTTAGTGGTAAATGAAGTTAGTGGCAATCCTTTTGCTCGTGTTGGTCAAACGTTAAAGATGGATGAGTTAGCTAAACCAGCTGATCAGGCTTTAATTGAAAAAATGGAACAACTAGGTTTACATGCTGTAGATGTTGATGGCAATGGTATGTATGAAAAAGTCGTTGGTCAACCTGTTGAAGAGGAACCAAGACCAATGGAACCAGCTCCAACTCAATCAGCTACAGATTCAAAAGTTGTACAGACTCCAGTTGTTGAGGGAGAAAGATCCGCTGCGTCAGCGTCGCAAGTGCTTGATCAGGGCACAATTGACAAGATTGCCAAAATTGATCCATCGCAAGTAAAAGTTGGGGATAGTTTGATTACCTACAAAGGCGTGGCTGAAGGTGGCACAAAAGATGTAGTAGTTATGCTTCAAGCAGACGGCAGAGTTTCTGTTTCTACTGTTGATACAGACGCGAAAGATTTTGCTAGACTTTCCCAAATTACTAGTTCTGCCGAAGGGGCTAGTCCGGATGAGTTGAGTAAATATTTAGGTATCCAATTTAAAGACATAAATAATGATGGCAAGTTTGACGGGATGTCTTTGTCAACAACACCTCAAGTTCCTGCTCCAGAAACTAAAGATTCTCCTAAACAATCTGAAGCAGCCCAACCAGCAGCTCCGAAAGCTGAAAAACCTTCAGCGGAGCCAACTGCAGCTCCAAGTTTTGAAAAAACTCCTGCAGAGAAATCAGACGCAGCGGCTAAACCAGAAGTAAAAGTTGAAATACCAAAAGTAGACAAACCAGCTGCGCCAGCAGCCGCTCCAGTTGTTCCCGCAACTCCTGCTGAAACAAGTATTGTTTTTGATCCCAGCACTCATCTCTCTGCTGATGGAAGCCTCTACCTAGTCCAAGAAGGTGAAAGTCCCTACGCACTAGCGCAGAAACTAGATTTACCAAAGGGAGTATCTATACTCGAAGCTGTTGAACAAATTCAAGCTGCTAATGGTGGTGAAGATAGAATGTGGCATCCCGGAGACGAAATGATCGTGCCACAGTTTAAGCCTTCAGAAGCAATTGATGCTGTTAAACCAGACGTCTCTCCAGTCGCTCCCACTACTGTGACTGAAACTGCAGGTTTTGTAAGTAATTCGTGGCAAGAAGGTGTTGATGTAGCCAGAGAGCTTGGATTGAAGCAGGAAAACGCGGCAGCTTCTCTGATTGTTGATGTTAGTACTTCTTTGGGTAAAGCACTTCCCGAAGAAAATCTTCAGCATGCAGCAAGAATGGCTGATCAGGTTATAACTAATTGGGAGAATGGAATTCGTTTTAAAGAAGGCACGCCAGAAGATTTAGTAATTCAATTGAATGCTAGTGAGCTTGATCCAAACAGATTGTCAAGTGATCAGTTAAAAACATTGAGTGGAGTTGTCACTGGAGAGATAAAATTTGATCCTTCTCACGCTATTGAAGTGGCTAAACCAGAACCCGCTGTAGCTGTTCCAGCTACTCCAGCTATGACAGGAGTAGAACTCAAATTTGATCCCACCACTCATACAGCTACCACTCCTGATGGTCATAGAGTTTACCAACTACAGCCCAGTGAAAGTCCTGCTGCCATAGCGGAAAAGATAGCTGCAGGTAATTTGCCAGGATTCAGTTTGCCAAATGGTATGGATTCAGTAACAGCAACCGAACAAATTCAAGCTGCTAATCCAGGTGGTGAGTGGAAAATAGGTGACAAAGTAATCATTCCAGAGTTTAAATCACCAGAAGTAAGTGTGGCTGTTAAACCAGACGCCACTCCAGCCGCTTCTGCAGATGCTCCGGTCCAGGATAAACTTGTGCCGGAAATGTCAGCTTGGGATAGAGCAGAGGCTTTTGTGGAGGCCAGCGCAGAAACGTTTTCAAGCAAGACACACATGAGTGTGGCCAAAGATTTGTTGACTGATTTTCAGGTAGCAGCGGAAGAGCAGAATTATAAAAATTTTAAACTTGGTCAAAATGAAGCCGATAGATTGATCGTTGCCAGCAATGAAGTATATACTTCATTTCAAAATGATAAAAGTTTTGAAAAAATGCCAAAATTTGGTCAATTACTGATGAGACTAAATATTGGTACAGGTGAAGGTGGGTTGGTTGCCAGCGATTTGACTTCGGAAGATTTAGACGCGTTGCAATCTGTAGCTGGTGGTATCAAATGGGATAAAATAGATGATTATCGACAGCGCAATGGTTTTAACTCTGGTCCAAGTGCACTTGATAAATTTAAGTAAACAGTATTAATCACAAGATATATCTATGAATAACCCACCTGCCTCATCACAAATTAGCTTAATTTTTCCCCAGTTTGCCAAACTGGCAGAGTACCTAATGGCTCATGAGATTGACGCCGAGACGGCTGGCTTTATCGTAGGTAAAGCCAGCCGTGATTTGTGGACCGGGGCGGCCTTGCAGGCCGCCAAAGTTTTAGGTGAGGAAAAAATCCAAGCCTTGACCCAAGAAGAAGACTTGGAAAAGCGCTTTGAGGCTTTAAGAAAAGCCTACTTGGAAGCTACTGGAATTGATATGCAGGTCAACTTGGAAAAAGCTGCGGATACAATTGTTAACGAGATTATAAAACCGGAGACTTCCTCGGATGATACTTCGGCTACTTAAATAGGGTTTAGAGTGTGGCAACAATGCCGATCATACCGGCGTTGTCACCACAAAGTTTCTTGTTTTGTGGAGCAAGTAGTTTTGGGTTTTGGCTATAAAGTTTTAAACTTTGTCTCAACATTTTTCGCAGTTCTCTATTAGCTGCTACACCACCACCTAGCCAAATTGTGGCATTTTTACTATAGGATTTATCATTTTGTAATATTTTGTTCAATTTATAACAAATATGCCTAAATATAGAGTATTGTACGCTTGCACAAAAGTCATAAGTTTCCTCTTTGGAAGGGGCTTTTTTACCCCAGTTTTTTTCGGTAAAGTTTCGGGCATAGGTTTTAAGACCAGAGAAGCTTAAATCATAGTTTTGAGTTTGAGTCATAGGGAGGGGAAAGGGATATTTTTGTTTGTTGCCCAGTTTGGCAAACTGTTCAATGACAGGGCCGGCTGGGTAACCAAGGTTAACCAGCCGGCCAATTTTATCCAAAGCTTCCCCCGCGGCATCATCAATGGTTTGGCCAATGATTTTGTAATTAAACTTATTTGAATTAAGCCACGAGTAGTTATCTTGTTTTGTCAGTTTTAGATTGGGTTGACGATCAATGTTGATGTCATTTTGATTTCGTCTAAGTATGTCATGTTGATCTTGTTTGGGCGATTTTTCTATCAGCACAAAAAATGTATGTCCGCCAGAAATCACCATTCCCAGCGCCGGCAGTTTGAGGCCTTGCCAGTACTGTTCGGTGGCCCTATTAGCTCTGGTTTTTTCAAAAGTTAATCCTTGCCAAGCTTTTCTTGGTCGTTTGAGAGCATGCACGGAGAGCAAATGCGCCTCAATATGGTTAATTGGTACTAAAGGAATATTAAGTTTACTGGCTAGTTTTTGGGCATACTTTATACCCACTTCTAAAGCTGGAGCCAATCCCGGACCAATAGTGATAGCTATTTGTTCAATATTGTTTGATTTAATCTGGCCGCGCGTGAGCGCGGCCTTCACCGCCTTTTCCATATTTTCTTGATGAGCCAGTTTGGCTACCGTAGGAAAAACTCCCCCGTAGGGTTTATGTAACTCTGTTTGGCTGGCTATCACGTTGGACCAAACCTCCAAGCCACAAGTTACAGCCACAGAAGTTTCATCGCAGGAAGTATCAATGGCCAAAGTTATTAATTGCATGATTATTTATTTTTTTAAGATTAAGTTTGAAAAATCTTGAAAACGTTGTTCAAAAAAAGTTTTAACAACATCCAACTTGATGGGTGAATAAAGCATTGAGAAATCACTTTCATCAATTTGAGTAAATCGGCTAAGTAATTGCAAGGGGTCAATATGCCAATCAAATTTGGTTTTAGCGTTGAAATACAAATTATTTAGGGTAATATGCGTAGATTTGAGGATAAAATAGAGATCAATAAAATCTCTCGACCTTGGTTTTTGAGCGATTGTGAAAAGTTTGTTGGTAGCGATATCTACCAGACTATCTATTTCTTCTATAGAAAAAAAGTCCAAATCCTCTGAATACCTATGTCGTAGATAGAAAGCAGAGAGAGCCGTTCCACCTGACAAATAAAAGTTTGAGAAAATATTTGAACCAGCAATTGCTAAAAGCAAGATTTCTTGCTGTTTAGTGAGGTTATGAGGATTTATCTGTTTCACGCTGATGTTTTAAAAAGTAAAGCTTGTAATAATTTTTTCTTAGTTTGGTCAATGACCAATCTCTTCCAATATTTTTTGAGTTTTGTTTTAGAAAGTTTTGTTTCATTAAGACCAAAGTTAATGGCTTGCTCCAATTGCCAAACTTCTTTATTTTCCAGAGAAGAAAACTTATGGGGATTAGTGCCTGACCAATTATACATGAGTTTATTATAACCTATAATCTTGATCATTTTTATTCAACAGTAATTTTTCTTTTTTGTTTTCCCAAATCTTGTAACTCAACTCTGATTAAAGGTGTTTGTTTTTTGTTAATCACTAGTAAGAAATACTCTGCGATTTGTTCAAACCACTCAATGACTAAGAGCTGGTTTGCGCCTAGAAGTTTTTCTAGTTGCAATTTTTCTGCCGATGCTTGGCCGTCCATTTTCCAGACGTCAGCGTGATGAAGCTTGCCGGCTACTTGGTGACGTTTGAAACTATACTCTTCTAGATAAGTATAAGTAGGCGAAGTGATTGTTGTTTGAATGTTTAAAAACTTGGCTAAGCCTTTGACAAAAATAGTTTTGCCGGCACCCAAGGGACCAGACAAAGCAATGACTAAACCAGTGGCTTTTAAACTTTCCCAGTTTTTGAGCAGCAGTTTGCCGGCAATGTCTTGGGTTTCTTTCTCTCCTTGAGAAAGAAGTGTTAAAACTTGAGTGTTTTTTTGCCTGAAGATTTTTTGTGCTTGTGTTTGATTGTTTCTCATCACTACAGGTGTGGAAAGGGTAGTATCAATCACAATTGAAGGTGGGTTGGGAGGGAGTGTACCAGCATCAATAATCAAATCAATAAGGCTCTTTTGTTTATCTGACAAACCAGCCAACAAGTCTTGAATGGAGTAAGGACGTTTTTTACCAGAAGCATTGGCAGAAGTGGCGGTAATGGGTTGGTTGAGTTTTTTTAACAAATTAAGCATCAACGGGTAATCTGGTACTCTGATACCAAGATTACCAAACTCCGAAGCCACGCCTTGAGCTACTTTGCCTAAGTCTTTGGATATGACAGTAACTGGACCGGGCAAAAATTGCTGATAAATTTTTTGCGCTTGTGTATTGAGTTTGACAAATTTTTCTGCCATTTTTTGGTTATAAACGGCTATAGAAAGCGGTTTGCCCTCACGACGTGACTTATAAGCAAGTAATTTGTTGACGGCGTCTTGGCTGGTGGCCAAGACGCCAGCCCCATAGGTAGTTTCTGTAGGATAAATTATCAATCCTCCATCAAGTAAAACTTTCTTACTTAAGGAAATGATTGTTTCTTGACTAATTTTTTTACTGTCCAGTACTTGCATAATTTTTTTGTATTATAAATCTTAGTGCTATAATCCCCAATTATGGCTATTTTAAAGCAAAAACCCACCTTACAGGTTCAGCTTTTGATTCGTACTAGAGAGCTAAATGCTTTTCGTGGTTTATTACTTCATTTGCGTCACATGAATCCCCAGCAGAGAGCCAGTTGGTTGGGTGAAAATGTGGACACCTTAAGTAGAGCCTTTTCTCTTTTTGCTGAAGCCTCTAGCAGAACTCTAGATCAATCTATGGCCACAGATTATGAAAGTATTAGGCTTTCATACGAATTGGTGACAGGACTTAGGGAAACAGAGGAACTGGTGGAGGAAATTTTGGGTAGTGAGCAAGCCTTGCGCAGTTAATTAAAAAATTTGGTACAATAACGCTATGGAATTTGATCGTTTGGTTGTTTCTTTCTTGGTTGACGAAGTGGTGGGTGGTTTTTTTATTAGCGTGCCACCGGGACATGTGGCTTGTGTTTATGATAGAGGTAGGGGGGTATTGCCCAAGGTTTGGGGACCGGGACTACATTTCAAAATTCCTTTTTGGCAGATCGCCAAGCTTTTTAATGCCCAGATTTTAGAGTATTCCATTCGTGATGGTTTTGATGTGAGCAATAAAGACGCGCTTGGCGATCTGCCAGTAGAAGCTACCACTAAAGATGGCGAGGATGTCAGTATCGAAGGCTCGGTGATGTTTAGAATTGACAAACAAAATGCGCCGGAACTTTGGGAAAATATTGGCGAAAACATGGTGTCAAAAATTGTAAGGCCAATATCTAGAAGCAAAATTGCTACTACTTTTTCTGAATTAACTCTTGAACAAATCAAACGTAACAGAGTTTATGTAGAAGAAAAAATAAAAGCAGAGTTGCAGGGATCTTTTGAGTACAGAGGAATTAACTGCGAAGGTTTTTTACTTTCTACTGTCAGATTAGCCAAGCATGGCAAAGCTGCTGACATCTTGGTCCAAGCCGAGCCAGTAGTGGCAGCGGGTTTGCCCACTGCAGTTTAAACACTTTGCCTGTTGACAAAGAATTAGCACTCTCTTATTATCACTGCTTATAGTTGGCAGTTATTTTGAAACTTTGCTAGCTGATTTTAATAAGTTAATTTTTATAAAAATTGAAAGGAGTCAGCGATGACAGCTATAAATCTTTCTCAAGTCAAACCCTTGGCTGGTTATGTTTTGGTTAAACCAGCAGAGAAGCAAACCAAGACCGCTTCTGGTATTTACTTACCAGACAGTAGCGAGGAAAAACCCCAGCACGGTACGGCGCTTGCTTGTGGTGAGTCTATTTGGGAAAGTGGAGTCAAAGAGATCAAATGTCCAGTCAAAAAAGGCGACCAAGTGATCTACAAAAAATGGGGAGGCAATGATTTTAAAGTAGGAGACGTGGAGTATCAATTCTTAAAATTTGAAGATGTTTTGGCCGTAATTGGCAAGTAAAAATTAGTATTTTGTAAATTGAGTAAAGAAAGGTTTTATATATGGCAGCTAAACAACTTAAATTTTCCGATGACGCCAGACAAAAAATGCTGGCAGGTATCAATAAATTGGCCGCAGCAGTGGTGACCACTTTGGGTCCCAAAGGTAGGAATGTGGCAATTGATAAATCTTGGGGCGCGCCCAGTGTGATTCACGATGGCGTGAGCGTAGCCAAGGAGATTACTTTAGAAGACAAGTTTGAAAACATGGGCGCGCAACTGGTCAAAGAAGCCGCTTCCAAGACCAATGACATGACTGGTGATGGTACCACCACCGCCACACTTTTGGCCCAGCACGTTGCCAGTAAAGGTATGAAATACGTCACAGCTGGTACCAATCCTATGATGATGAAGATTGGTATTGATCGCGCTGTGGAAGCGGTAGTAGCTGAACTCCGCAGATTGGCCAAACCTGTCAAGGAAGAGGACTGGGAGAAAGTGGCTACTATTTCCGCCCAAAATAGTCTGATTGGCAAGAAAATTGCCGAAGCCTTGAAGTTGGTGGGCAAAGACGGAGTAGTAGAGGTAGAAGAGGGTAAAACTTTGGATATCACTATTGAACACAAGGATGGTATGGAGTTTGACAAAGGTTTTGCTTCGCCCTACTTTGTGACCGATGCCGATCACATGGAGTCAGTTATTACTGGTGCTTATATCTTGGTTACCGATTACAAAATTAGCAATATTCAGGACATGTTGCCGTTTTTGGAAAAGTTCATGACGGTGAGCAAAAATCTGGTTTTAATTGCTGACGATGTGGAGGGCGAAGCCTTGACCACTTTGGTAGTCAATAAGTTGCGCGGCACCTTTAATGTTTTGGCTGTCAAAGCCCCGGGCTTTGGCGACAGACGCAAAGCCATGCTTCAAGACATTGCAGTTTTGACTGGTGCCAACTTTATCTCACAAGAGACTGGTAGGCAGCTAAAAGATGTGACAGTGGAAGATCTGGGTCAGGCTGACTCTGTCAGATCTGGTAAAGATGCCACTAGAATTGTGGGGGGCAAGGGCAAACAAACTGATATTGATGCCAGAGTAGCCCAGATCCAGTCAGAGATTGATAGCTCCAGTTCCGAGTTTGATATCGAGAAATTGGAGGAAAGAAAAGCCAAACTCACCGGTGGTGTAGCTGTGATTCAAGTAGGTGCTTCCACTGAAGTAGAGATGAAGAACCTCCAAGAAAGAGTCAAGGATGCCAAAGGTGCTACCAGAGCTGCAATTGATGAAGGGATTATTCCCGGTGGCGGTGTCACTTTGATCAGAGCAGCCAAAGTGCTTGATAAATTGACTTCTAAATCTGAAGATGAGCAAGTAGGCATTAACTTAATCAAGCAAGTGGTCCAAGAGCCACTGCGTATGTTGGCCATTAACTCTGGATTTGATGCAGGCTATGTTATACATCAAGTGACCAATCAAACTAGTTCAACCTACGGGTTTAATGCTTTAACCAATCAATTTGGTGATTTGGTCAAAGATGGGGTGATTGAACCAGCCAAAGTGGCAATTGTGGCTTTGCAGAACGCTGCTAGTGTGGGCTCAATGATCTTGACCACCGAGTGCCTGATCACTGACGCTCCAGAGCCAGAAAAGCCTCCAATGCCAGCCGGTGGTGGCATGGATGGAATGATGTAACGCTGTCATGCTTAGCTAATCGAAGCGTAGATAACGAAAGTAATCTGAAACCAAATAGCCCCCTCCGAAGTCTCTGACGAAGGAGGGGGTTATTGTTTTCTTCACATTGCTGACGACAGTTGACAACATACACCACGTTATGTAATATATACACCATGCAAAGATACCAAGTTTATTTGGAACCCAAATCAGTTGCTGTTTTTGATCAAACAGCTCAGATGTTGGGTATCACTAGATCGAAAATCATTCAGCAAATGGTGGATATCATAGCTCTACGTTTTTCTGCACAACTAGATATTAAAGACATTTCGCCAAAAAAAAGCATTTTGTCTTTGGCTGGAATCATTAAATACCCAAAGTCCAAGAAAAATGACTGGTCAACTCGACCTGACAATTTGTATTTTGGAGTTTAGAAAAATATGCGAGTGTTGCTGGATACTGGAGTTTTGATTGGGTTGATGGTGGGGGAAGACCAGTATCACCAGCGAGCGGTGAGTGGGTTGAAAAGGCTTAAAAACCTTGGGGCGCGGTTTTTTGTCAGTGACTATGTGATTGATGAATTTTTGACCCGCGTGCTTTACGATGCCGGAGCAAAAACCGCGCAAACTGCTCGTGACAGCATCAAAGAAATGCTAGAGATCAAGTCCCTGTTTATTTTTCCTGTTGGACCAGATATTTTTGATCAAACACTGAGTGATTATGATAGCTACTTGAACAAAGGTTTATCTTTTACTGATGTGACTACCATCGTCGCATACCAAAAAGGTGGATTTGATCTACTGTTTACTTTTGATAGCCACTTTCGCAAAATTGGGGCAAAGGTAAACTTGTTGTAGTATCTCGTCATGTTCTTGACATGGTACCAACATGTACTAGAATAGTGCCATGAATACAACATCTGTTACTTCAAATACAATTAAACTCAATCTTCCAACTGGAATTTTGGCAAATTCTAGAATAGAAGCAGAACGGATTGGAATTAGTGTTCAGGATTTTGTCCGCATGTTACTTGCTACTTATTTTGCTCACGCACCTTCAATCAAAGCAATAAGCAAAGAACAAACTTTGTATCAAGAAGCACTCAATGATATTAAAAGTGGCCGTTTTACTGTGGTTAAAAAAACGGATGATTTAGATAATTATCTGCAGTCTTTGGGGTAGTTTATGCATCTTCAATTTACTAAAGGTTTTGAAGTTAGTTATAAAAAAGTTACCAAAAGCGATAAAAAACTCAAGAGTTTGGTCAATAAACAACTCCAATTATTACTTAGTAATCCCAAGCATCCATCCTTGCGTGTGCATAAAATTACTAGTTCTGGATTTTGGTCAGTTTCCATTAATAAAAGTTTGAGAGCTTTAGTAATTTTTGAGAAGGGAACGATAACTGTATTTAACATTGGAAAGCACGAAGATGTTTACTAATTTTTGCGCTGTGCTGTTTGATTGGGACGGCTGTTTGGCCGATACTTTAAGTATTTGGTTGAGTAGTTATCGCGATTTGTGTCACCAACGTGGTTTATATCCAACTGACAAACAGATTACTGATCAGTTTGGTGAGTTGGATGGTTGTTTAAAATTGGGCGCGAGTGATGTTGAGCGCTATCATGAACAACTGGATCAGTTAACAAGAGAAAGAATGAAGCTTTTGGGGCTTTATCCTGGTGTGAAAAAAACATTGACAGCAATCGATAAGATTGATTTGCCCATGGCAATTGTTACTTCATCACGAGCAAGTAAAATTTGCCCAACGCTTAAAAGACACAAAATTGAAAAATATTTCAAACTGATTGTTGATATGGATATGGTTACAAAACGTAAACCTGATCCAGAGCCAATAAATAAAGCGTTAGAGCTATTGGATATAGCTCAAAAAGATAAGAAAAAAGTGTTGATGGTAGGCGACTCGCCAAAGGATATTCTGGCGAGTCGCGCCGCCAAAGTGACCAGTGTGTTATTTTTTCCTCCCGATCACACTCTGATTTATGAGAAAAAAGAACTACTGATAAATAAACCCGATTATGCAATTGAAAAGTTCAGTGACTTGATTGCCATTTTAAGTTAAGATGGTAATCGAGATCGAGGTATGTTTATTCTTCGACAAGTTCATCCTTCGACAGGCTCAGGATGACACTGCTCGGGATGACATTGTTAACAATGAGACACATCTTATTAAGCAATTAGTATGAAAAAAATTGACGTTGATAAAATCTACCGGCAGTACCAAATTCCACCAAATTTAGTTGAACATATGGAGTGGGTGGCAGAGGTGGCAAAAAGCGTTTTAGATCACTGGCGAGGGCCGGCGGTAGACGGAGAATTGACGATACTAGCAGCTCGTTTGCATGATCTGGGCAACATCGTCAAGTTCCGCCGGCCGTTTGAAGGAAAGATTGCTGAGAAACTCTTAAGCAATTTAGGTCATTGGTACAAAGTTCAAGATCAATTTATTGCCAAGTATGGCACTGACGCCAATCAGGTCACTCATCACATCATCGCTGAACTAGGATTGTCAGATAGTGTTGGTAGAGTTTTAAAAGAGATGGACAGTTTTTCTGAAGCTTCTGGCAAGCAAAAGAACAAGACAAATAAACAAGTTAGTTTTGAAGCTAGAATCGCAGAGTACGGTGATTGCTGTGTTTCACCTGATGGGATTGTGGGATTTGAGGCTCGTCTGCGTGATCTTTGTGATCGATACAATCATCACGCAGACGAGCCATGGGCTCAAGTTTTAAGAAAAAACGCCCAGATTATAGAATCTCTCTCTAGAGCTTAAACTTTTCTGTTTCTTTACTTGATTTTTTTGCTTAAAAAATCATTTACTCCTTTTTGCGTGGCTTTCATGGCTTTTTGCCCACTATGCCAGTTGGCAGGACAAACCTCGCCGTATTTTTCAAAATGTTGCAAAGCGTCAATCATTCTTAAGGCTTCATCCACGCTTCTACCCAAGGGCATGTCATTGATCAGTAAATGTCTGACAATACCTTTTTTATCAATTAAAAACAAGCCGCGATAGCTTTGGGGCACACCTCTAAAAACCTCTTCGTCGTTTTCATTGAGATCATACTCACCAGCTAATACATCGTACTGTTCAGCAATAATTTGAGCCTGATCAGCTACCAAAGGAAACTCAACGCCTTTGACCCCACCTTCTTTCAGTGATGTTTGTAGCCATTTCCAGTGAGAAAACTCACTGTCTACAGAACAACCCACTACGGCAGTTTCCCTTTTTTCAAACTCCTTCATCTTGTCTTGAAAAGCAATAATTTCTGTAGGACAAACGAAGGTGAAATCAGCTGGATAAAAAAATAAAACGACGTACTTTTTATCTAGATACTGTTGAAGAGAAAAATTGCTGATAATCTGATTGCCTTTGATTACTGCTGGCGCAATAAATTGAGGTGCTGTTTTGCCAATTAGTGACATGCGTCTCCTTTTTTTTGTTGAAATAATGATTTAGAGCATACCACAAAAACTTCTTAAGTTTAATTGAGTTTTGATATATAATCCCTTCTGGATAATATGTGTTAGCTTATATGGCAGGGTAGCTCAGCTGGTTAGAGCATCGGATTCATAAACCGGAGATCGTGGGTTCGAATCCCACCCCTGCTACTTTTTTTTGACACAGATCAGTCTGGAGGGTATAATCTCTCAATCTTAATAAGTGACACTCGCGTTACTTCGCCCCGTTTGGGGCTTCGTAATGCTTTGCGCGGGGTAGTGTACGGTGCACGTGAGGCTCATAATCTCGCAGGCTGGGTTCGACTCCCAGCTCCGCAAATAGTTATATAAAACGTATTTTCTTATTGAGAAAGTAACTGCCACCAACTTTGTAAAGGTTTCAGGATCGTGGGCGTAGGAATTGTTTCCTCTGGTAGTTCTGTAATGGGTGGCAGTTGAATAATTCTCTCCCCTTCTTTTTGTAAAAGCAATTCATCTCGTAACACTTTTTCTTGATAAAACTTACTATCCAGTTTTTTGTCTTCCGCTTCCAGCTGTTCCAGCTCTTTTTGTTTTTGTTTAATTATCTCTTCATGTTTTTTATATCTAATGAACTGTTCGTAAGCCTTCTTTCTAGTGTTTTCCAACGAAAGAAAAAATAGTAAAAACAAAATAAAAACGAAAATGATGACAACGGGGTGAAAAAGTATGCGTTTAATTTGCATTGATTACAATCCCGAATTGTGTTATTATAAGTCTCATAACGCTTGCTTTTTTAAGCAGTTTTGGATGTTTTAAAACAAGCATAAGATACATTAAAAGTAATTATTATTTGGATTAATGTGACAGTTTTTTAAATATTACTTTTGCTATAGTATGCAAAAATTATTAGGTGAAGCGCAAGAGGTATTTGTTAAACATCTCCAAGATGCTGGTAAAGCTTATGCAACGGTAGTTGCTTACGGCAAAGATGTTGAACAATTTGCTGGGTTTCTTTCTAAATCTGGAGTTATTCATCTTGACGAAGTTAAGCCAGAAAATATTGACGAGTTTAAAGAATTACTCAAAAAACAGCGTTACACAGGAAAGTCAGTTTCTAGAAAAATTAACTCAATTAAAGCTTTTTTTCGTTTTGTTGTTTCTCAAAAATTTGTAGAAAAAAACCCAGCTGAAATGATTGCGCATCCCAAGTTTGACCAAGCTCCGCCCAGGGTTTTTTCTCAAGTGGAGTATAGAGCCTTGCGTGATAGTTGTCGCAATGACGTGAGAATGCATGCGGTGGTGGAGCTTTTACTCCAGACAGGTATGAGAATCAGTGAGTTGGCTTCTTTGCAATTGCAAGAAGTAGATTTTGAGAGAAATGTGATTACGATTCAAGCACAAAACTCGCGCGCGGCAAGGAAAGTGCCTTTAAACAGCGCTGCCAAAAAAGCTCTATTGGACTACATGGAGATGCGGCCGCGCGCTAGAGAAAAAACCATCTTCTTAACTAAAACCTGCCGGCCGTTTTTGGTACGTAACATTCGCACCGCTTTGGATCGTTATTTCAGATTGGCGGGGATCAAAGACGCCAAAGTCAATGACTTGCGTCACACCTTTATCATTGAGCAGCTCAAGGCCGGCACTCCGCTAGTTTATGTTTCTCAATTGGTTGGTCACAAACGTATCACCACCACAGAACGTTACTTAAAAATGATTGATGCTCCAGAGATTGAACCAAACGTCAAGATCGAAGAGCTTTAAAAAATATCTAGTCCATCTATCTTCCAAAAACGCTACTCTTAAGTACAGAATTGATCGTTAAAAATCTGTTATGTCGTTATTGACAACATACAACACACAACATACAATGTCCAGTATGATTAGGACGCAAGTTTATCTGCCAGATGATTTGTATCACCGCGCCAAAACGATGGCCAGTTTGTCTGGGAGTAACATTTCTCAATTAATTCGCCAAGGTTTACTAATGGCTCTTGATCGCAACAGTTCTACAACCAAGCAAACAACTGGCCAATACTTGTTAGAGAATTTTGTTGGTAAGGGAAAAGGCAAAAAAGGGGTTAATGCGGCAATGAATCACAATGATATCTATGATATTTAGTAAATTGCTTAGCGAAAATCACATTTTATGTATCTTTTAGACACTGACTTTATTATTGCTTCTAGGTTTCCGCAGGAGTCTGCATATCGTTTAGCGAAAACCTTGGCAAAAGAAATTTATTCAACAAATGATTTTTTAATAACAGAGTTAGTCTTAATGGAGGTGGCCACTGTTATTAGTCATAAATATTCCCAAATACAAGCAATTCAAGCTGTTCAGACACTGCAAGAAGCTGGACGAACCATACTGCAATTGGAAGCTGATGACTGGAAAAACACTTGGAATTTCTTTAATCGTCAGCAAAAGCAAAAAACATCTGTAGTTGATTGCTCAAACATAGTGTTAGCGCATAAACTCAACGCCAAAGTGGTATCTTTTGACCACTTTTACGAGCAATTTGGAGTTGCGGTTGATTATTGATTACGTATAGAAAAATGCTAATATATACGTATGCAAACCAAGCTGACTTTAAGTATTGATAGTTCACTTTTAGTTCCTATTAAAGCTTTTGCTCGTTCTGAACAAACAAGTGTTTCTCAATTGGTGGAGAATTATTTAAAAAAGTTAATTATTTCATCTTTTGTGATTGCTAAACCCAAACTTCACCCTATTACACAAAGTCTTACTGGCTCCGTTAAAGCTAAAAGTAAGAAAAGTGATAGAGAATTAATTGTGGAATATTTAGAAAAGAAGCACTTGTGAAAATTTTTTTGGACTCTGACGTAATTTTAGATCTGTTGATAAAAAGAAGTGGTTATCAAATTATTGGGCAAATATTTAACTTGGCTGAAGAAAGTAATATTTCATTATTCACTTCACCAGTGACACTGTCCAATATTTTTTATATTGTAAGTAAACATGTGGGTGGCAAGAAGGCTTTAAACGAAATAAAAAAACTCAACACAATACTAACTGTGGTCAGAGTGGGGCAAAAAGAAGTTGAGTTGTCGCTTGATTCATCCATGTCAGACTTTGAAGATGGCTTGCAATATTTTGCTGCAATCAATAGCGGAGTTGATTATTTAATGACACGTAACACCAAAGATTATCCAAAAGGTGATCTGCCAGTGATTAAACCAAAAGAGATGTTGGCTTTATTGGTAAATTAGTTGTGGATATTTTTTGGCGATTTTTGACATTAATCTTGGTGTAAAATACTCCTACTATGATTAAACGAATTCTTTCCGGCATTACTCCCAGTGGCAACGCGCTTCATATTGGAAATTATTTTGGCGCGGTCAAACCACAGATTGAGCTACAGGAAAATAGTGAGTATGAAACTTACTATTTTGTAGCGGATCTCCATGCTCTGACTACCGTCCAAGACCGCGCCAAGTTGGAAGCCAATATCAGAGGGGTAGTGCTTGATTATTTATCACTTGGGCTTGATCCAAAAAAGTGTATATTTTTTTGCCAATCTCAAGTAGGTATGCATGACAGACTAGCTGTAGTTTTAGGTAATTACATTGGCTTGGGCCAGATGAAACGCATGCATGCTTTTAAAGATAAATTGCAAAAAGGTAGTGACGTTGACAGTATTAACATGGGACTATTTAATTATCCGATCCTAATGGCGGCTGATATTTTGCTTTATAAGCCTTATGGTGTGCCGGTGGGTGAAGATCAGCGCCAGCATGTGGAGCTGGCGCGTGACATTGCTTTAAACTTTAATAAAACTTATCAAGCAGATTTTTTTAGTCTACCAGAGCCTCTGATCTCCAAAAGCTTGGGGAAAATTGTGGGCACCGATGGCACGCGTAAGATGAGTAAATCCTTGGGAAATACTATTGGTATTTTTGAGGATGAGGCAGTAATTAAAAAACAAATTATGAGCTGTTTTACTGATCCCAACCGTAAAAAAGCCACTGATCCAGGCAAAGTAGAGGGTAACCCAGTGTTTGTTTATCACGATTTACTTAATCAAGATCAGGCAGAGGTTGAAGAACTGAAGCAACGCTATCGCTTAGGTCAGGTGGGCGACGTGGAGGTCAAAGAAAAACTATTTTTAGCTCACAAACAGTACTTTGCCGAAGCTAGAGCGAGAAGAGCAAAATTGTTTCAAGATCAAAAATTGGTAGACACTATCTTGGCAGATGGAGCCAAAAAAGCTCAATTAGTAGCAGGTCAAACTTTGGCAGAAGCTTACGAGCTTATTGGTATTTAGCAAAGATTGGAGGAAAAATGAAAGAAGTAATTACGTATACGGATTTTGCCAAGTTGGACATGAGAGTAGCAGTGGTGACGGCCGCCGCGATCGTTGAAGGGGCTGATAGATTACTTCAGCTCACGCTCTACGTAGGTGATCCATTGAGTGGCGGCCTAGGAGAAAAAACTGTGGTTTCTGGTATCAGAGAGTGGTATCAGCCAGAAGAGTTGATTGGCAAACAAGTAATATACTTGGCTAACTTAGAGCCACGTAACCTAAGAGGGGTGGAAAGTCAGGGTATGATCTTGGCAGCTGATGATGGCCAACCGGTCTTACTTAGTATTGAAAAAAAAGTCAAGCAAGGTTGCGCTGTGTGCTAAATATCTCGTGTTAGAATACGGCTTCTTATGACAGAAATCCAAGTCAAAAATCAGCCAAAGAAAACCCAGCCTACTTCTACCAAACCTTCCGCCAACAAAACTGATGTTGATAATAAAAACGATCAGTTGATTAAAAAATTAAAAAAACAAAATATCAAGGTTTTTGAGTTGAAGTTTAACTTTGCCGAGATACTGAACAAAGGTTTTGTTTACCTTATAATTTTTATTTTATTTCTACCATTTTTATTGAGATTATCTGGGTCTGATAGAGAAAAAGTGAGTTTAAGTCAATTGGTTGATGATGTGAGACAACAAAAAGTAGAGTCTATTATGGTGGTTCAAGACGAGTTGCAGGCAAAATACAAGGATGACAAAAAAGAAAAAGTAGCCTTAAAAGAGAGTAACGCTAACATTAGCGAAATTTTTAAAAATGAGGGTTTAGATTTAAACAAAGCTCAAGTAGAGGTGAGCAACGCTTCTGGTTGGCGTTTGTTTTTTGAGTTGGTGATTAATTTCTTGCCGGTTTTGCTCATGATTGGCTTCTTTTTCTTTCTTTATCGCCAGTCACGAGGCGCACAAGACGGGATCATGGGAATTGGCAGGAGCAAGGCCAAAATTTTTATCAAAGGTAAACAAAATAAATCTTTTGAAGATGTAGGTGGGATGGATGAGGCCAAAAAGGAGCTAGAAGAAATTGTGGATTTTCTTAAAAACCCAAAGAAGTATCAGAAGATGGGCGCGCGTACACCCAAGGGAGTTCTGTTGGTTGGTCCGGCTGGGACGGGGAAAACGCTTTTGGCGCGCGCGGTGGCGGGTGAAGCAGGAGTGCAGTTTTTATCTATTGCTGGTAGTGAGTTTATGGAGATGTTGGTAGGAGTGGGAGCTTCCCGCGCGCGCGATTTGTTTCTGACTGCCAAAAAATTAGCGCCATCAATTATTTTTATTGATGAGATAGATGCAATAGGCAGGATAAGAGGATTTGGGAGTATGGGCGGCCATGACGAACGCGAGCAGACATTAAATCAAATTTTAGTAGAAATGGATGGTTTCACCCAGAGTGATAACGTGATCGTCATGGCCGCCACCAACCGCGGAGACATGCTTGATCCAGCCTTAATTCGTCCTGGACGTTTTGACAGACGAGTAATGGTTAACTTACCAGATTTGGAAGAACGTAAGTATATTATTTCCATTCACGCCAAAGATAAACCTGTGGCCAAAGCTGTTGATTGGTCTAAGGTAGCCAAACGCACAGTGGGTTTTTCTGGAGCAGATATTGAAAATATGCTTAACGAAGCGGCTATTGCGGTAGCACGCACAGACAGAACAGAAATCACTTTAGCAGATATTGACGAGGCAGCCATGAAAGTTAAATTAGGTCCCAGCAAAAGACGTTTGCAAGATCCTTTGGAGCGCAAAATGACTGCTTATCATGAGGCAGGCCACGCAGTGATTTCCCATATTTTACCCAATGCTGATCCGGTGCAAAGGATAAGCATTGTTTCTCGTGGACATGCTTTGGGCTACACTTTTACTCCTCCAGAAAGAGATAAACTACAGACTACAAAATCTGAGCTGCTGGATGAAATATCAGTTCTCTTGGCTGGGCGTGCCACTGAACAACTAGTGTTTAGTGAACAAACTGCTGGTGCTAGTAATGATCTGGAGCGCGCCACCAAAATCGCCCGGGCTATGGTGACAGAACTTGGTATGTCTGACCTTGGACCAATGAACTTTGCTCCACAGTATGAAACAGGCAGTTTCCAAAAGGGTTTAATTGAACCACTTAAGATTTCAGCTAAACTGCAGGAACAAGTGGATGGCGCGGTGAAAAGTATTATCGACGCTCAGCTCAAAGCTACCACTACGCTACTCAAAGCCCACCGTGCCTCTCTTAACACCGTCGCCGAACGCCTAATTGAAGTTGAAACCCTCGATGGCGAAGAGTTCACTAAACTGATGCTAGTTAGAAAATCGTAGCCTAACTTTATTCCGGCATAGAAGCAAAATAATAAGTGTTGCTCACAAAATATGCTGAAAATATTTTTCCAACTTCACGCGTATCAATTTTGTCGGGTTGTTCTAATCCCACCTCATCGTCGCCATATCTTTCGATTCGCCTTTTTTCTTCAATTATCATTTTTCTTACACCGCGATGCGGTTCATCAAGTAATCTCACTTTTAATATAGATCTGCCAAGCGAATCCCCTTTACTTGGGATTATTAAGATACTGTTTTTTGGCAAAGAGTTAAATATAACCGCATCTCTTATACGAAACGTACCACCACCTTCTTTCCGCAAACGTTGAGTAATTTCTGCTAGAGTCATCAGCGTAGCTGGTTCTGTTTCGTGCATATGGGGTTAGTTTCTTCTTCTTTTACTTCTTTGTCAAGCACTACTTGAGTAAAATAATGGTGTTAGATCTCGCCAACGGCAGGATTAATACCTTGACAAAATACATAAATATGTAATAATGCAAATATGCAAAAGCAACTTGTTCGTACTACAGTGCAGATAGATCAAGATTTGTACAAAAGTGTCAAATTGAAAATGCTCAATGAGCAATTGAGTTTTCGCCAAATGGTGGAGACTAGTTTAAGAGCGGTGGTCAACGACCAACTTGATTTGAACCCACAGCGAAAAACTCGTAAAAAGAAAATCAAATTTGGTGGGTACAATCTGGGGGGAATAAAGGGAAAGTTGAGCAGAAAAGAAATTTATGAAGAAGTCCAAACAAGTATTATTTGACACTAATGTACTGATTTACGCTCAGGACAAACAGTCGGAGTTTTACCAACAAGCTCAGCAAGCTCATGAACACGCGATCGCAGGTGACATTCGGGCTTTCTCGAGTTTGCAAAACGTGACTGAGTTTTTGGCAACGATTACTAGCTCCAAGAGAGTTAGCAATCCTTTGAGTCGTTCTCGAGCCCTCGCCGAAGCGCAGAAATATCTCTACAGTGGGGTTTTTGAAATTATCCACCCATCTAACGAGAGTGCTGAGTTAATGCTAAAAAATATTCGTTTTTGGCAGAAATCATCGCCAGCCCATATTTTTGATCTGCAGTTGATAGCAACAATGTTGAGTAATCAAGTGGGCGCTATCCTGACCGCGAACACCAAAGACTTTTTCGGCGTGGCTGGTATCGAAGTACTTGACCTGCGAGATTTTGGTACCAAACTTTGATCAAACAAATTTTGTATCAAGCAGTAACGTGAGTAAGGTATGACAGAACTGAGTCCGACCCAAAAGCTGGCGATCGATAGGCAGGCGGGGCGTGACCGACTACTGCTGGTAGACGGTCACGCCCTCATTTACCGCGCTTATCACGCATTTCCCGAGTTAACTGATCTGACAGGCAGATTGGTCAACGCGGTGTATGGATTTGGCAGAATCTTATTAACCGTGGTGCGGGATTTTAGTCCCAAATACTTGGCGGTTTGCTTTGATAGCAAAGAAAAAACCAAAAGAGCAGAGTCTTATCAAGCTTACAAAGCAAACCGCCCAGAAATGCCCGATGATCTCATACCCCAAATTAAGCTAGTGCAGGATTTGGTGGAAACCTTGAATATTCCCAAGTTTGCCATGGCCGGTGAAGAAGCTGATGATTTAATTGGTAGTATTGGCAGTTTATTGAGCAAAAAAGCCAATCGTCCGTTGGTTGTAACAGTGACTGGTGACAAGGATCTATTGCAGTTGGTAAACGATGATTTTTATGTTTTTATACCTTCAAGAAGCAAACTGCAGAGTGATATTGAATACGATCCAGACATGGTTGAACGTCTAATAGGTTTACGTCCTGATCAAATAGTAGATTATAAAGCCTTAATGGGTGATCCTTCTGATAATATCCCTGGAGTTAAGGGCATTGGTAAAAAAACCGCGGTTACTTTGTTGCAAAAATTTAATACTTTGGATCAATTATTTACAATCGCCAAGCAAGTGCAAGAAAGCCAAGATTATCAGGCGCCTCTAACTAAATCAGTAGTTACCAAACTTATTGATGATGAAAAAAATGCTCATCTTAGCCAAGAACTAGCTAAGATCGATACACAAGTCAAAATGGACTTTAGACTTAATGATTGCAGGGTGGTTGCCTACGATAAACAAAAAGCTACGGATTTTTTGAAAACTTTGGGTTTTTTCTCTCTTATCAAACTGCTACCGCAAGATGAATTTGAGTTAGGTGTTCAGTCAGCGCTGTTTTAATTTTGTGATATTGATATTTTTGTAAATTTGGATAAAAGTAGTGAGATTTCTTGGCTCAAAACTGTAAAATCAGTTGTTAAAGTAGATCGTTTACTAATTAGGCAAAAGTCAAAACCACCAAGATCAAACCCTTTGCTTTTTTGGTAAAAGGCGTTGATCAGCTGGCGCTTGACGAGGTTACGCCGATTAGCCAACTTAGATACACTTTTTTTGCCTACAATCACCGTCAAGCGCCAAGGTTGATTTGTTCTTGCAGGATTGACACAACTTAATAGTGTCAAATTTTGACCGTACTGTCGCTGACAGTTTTTTAAAACAGTGCTCACTTCTTTTCTGGAACTAAACCTATGTTTTTTGGGTAGCATGACGATATTGTAACAGCTTGTTTCTGTCATACTTAGTTTATCGAAGTATGTCTACCCTTTGACAGGCTAAGGGTGCATTGCTTAGGTTGTATAATTTACGCAGGTCATCAAATGAAAACAAAAAAACATTTCAAAGTTGCTCTAGTGCATGATTATTTGGCAGAGTACGGAGGCGCCGAAAGAGTGCTAGAGGCGCTCCATGAAATATTTCCAGAAGCTCCGGTATATACTGCTTTTGTTGATCTCAAGAGATTGGGTGTTGAGTGGCAAAAATTCGCAAAGTTTGATATTAGACAAACTTGGTTAAGTAAAGTTCCTTTGCATAAAAAGCTTTTTTCGCCTTTGCGAATTTTTGCCCCACAGTTTTTTCGCTCTTTAGACCTATCAGCATACGATCTCGTGATTTCCTCTACCAACGCATATTTTGCCAAAGCTGTACGTGTAAGCAACGGAAAGCACTTTTGCTACTGTCATACTCCTAGCAGATCACTTTGGGGTTACAATACTCAAACTGATTGGCAAAGTAATCCAGTAACCAAGTTTTTGGGCGCTTTGATCAATCACTATTTGCGGATAGAAGACGTCAAGATTGCTAGATCAAATGTAGATCATTTTATAGCCAATTCGCATGAAACTGCCAGAAGAATTACCAAGTTTTATAAATTACCTTCTACTGTAATTTATCCTCCGGTTAATATTCCTTTGCAACCTCCGGACATCAAACAAGCAAGGACTTACTATTTATACGTTAATCGCTTGGCTTGGGCAAAGCATCCAGAACTAGCCGTACAAGTCTGTTCTCAACTCAAACTGCCTCTCAAGGTGGTTGGAGCAGGTAAGATGTTATCTCAACTAAAAAAAATCGCTGGGCCAACGGTTCAGTTTTTGGGTCACGTTAAAGATCAAGAACTATGCAAACTTTACCGCGGTGCGATTGGCTTAATTTATCCAGTGGAAGATGAGGATTTTGGTATTGTGCCGGTAGAAGCTATGGCTTATGGAGTGCCGGTCATTGCTCACTACTCCGGTGGACCAAAAGAATCGGTCATTGAAGGCAAAACTGGTGTCTTTTTTCAAAATTTAACAGCCCGTGATTTAAAAGAAGCTTTAGAACGCTTCCAGATCAAAAAGTTTAATCCAGCTTTGCTTAATAAACACGCACAAAATTTTTCCAAAGCTGTTTTTCAAGCAAAAATTAAGGCTTTACTGAAAGTTCGCTAAATACTACTTCATTTGAAGATACTGGCAACTCAAGTTGTAAAAACTCGCCTTGGTGAGAAACTTCTTTTTTAAAACTTCTACCAGAAAGATACTGTGCTTGAAAAAGGTATTCCCCCTGTGGGAGGTTTTGGTAAGTAAGAGGTATAAGCTGTTGGCCTGATTGATCAAAATTACTAATAACTAGCTGGATAGTGCCATCTTCTTTTTTAGCTGCCAGCGCTTTGACTTTGGAGCCCTGACCAAGCACTTGCAATCTTTGATCGGCTATTTGGTCAAGCATCTTGAGACCGAAGTAACGTTGCTTGGGTTTGCCACCGTGTTCCTTGGCGGTAAACATCCCCCATCTGCCCCAGTGAGTTTGATTATTGGGGTTTTTCCCATCTTGGATTTCAAAGATAAAAGCTTTATCTAGCAAACCTACCATGCTTATAGCGCCGCCCACGGTGTGGGCGGCGCTATAACTAGTGTCATACCCAGTATTATTTTCACTATCATGTCCCCACTCGGTGATTAAAAACTCTGTCAGACCATTATATTGAGGAAAATCTGCAATGAGATTGTGAATATCGGCCATATCACGTTTGTATTGGTCAAAATCATTGGTGTAACGGTGCCACGAAATAAAATCTAAACGCAACTGATTTTTATCAGCAAACTCCAATAGAGCCTTGAACCAATTTGAGTAAAAACTGGTGGTAGCCGGACCACCGATTTTAAAATTCTTGACCCCGCTTGCTTTTGAAGCTCCTTGAACTGAAGCAGCATAAAGATTAAGGTAGTTTTTTTCGCCATAGTATTTCCAAGAGCCAAAAAGATCTGGCTCGTTCCATACCTCATAGTAAACGTTGTTGAAGCCTTTTTTGCCACTGATGTGTTCAACTGTTTTTTGCACTAGATACTGCCAATCATTGCAATTAATTGGCTGATCAACAATGTCTGATTTGGAAATAGCCGGAGGCATATAGGAAAGCGAGATAAAGGGAATGGCTCCTACCGCGCGAATATCGTCTAAAACAAGATCTAGTTTGGAAAAGTTTAGCGTGATGTTACCAGAAGAGCCAGAGACTACATCATAAAAATCGTAAATATGATCAAGTCTAATATAGCTTGGTTTTAGCTGACTGACCTGACTGGAGAGTGGGGCTAACCGCCAAGCATAATCTTCACCGCCTTGAGCCAAGTTTCTCCATGGTCTTGGCATATTACCAATGACGGCTTGGGTATCAATATAGAAATCTGCTTGATTAAAATTGGCTTGTGAAAAAAGGTCTCTGACCTTTGTAATTTGAGTGCCGCCCAAGATAGTAACAATTAATAAAAATAAAATAATAAAAATTTGCAATACGGGTTTTTTTTGATGTTGATTTTTATATTTCATATCTGTCAATATACACAAAATTGTGGCGACTGGCAAAATAGTCAAGCATTGTGACTAATCAATCGGCTTGACAACTTAGCAAACAAAGGATATGCTCTGCTAATATGCTCGATCTTACACCGCGCCAGATTCAAATATTAAGAGCATTAATTAAAGAGTTTATTTCTACTGCTGAACCAGTAGGCTCCGATACTATAGATAAAAAATATGCCATAGGTGTTTCGCCGGCCACAATTCGCAATGAGATGATTAGATTGACACAACAAGGTTATTTATCCAAATCTCATAGTAGCGCTGGCAGGACGCCCACACCTCAAGCGATGAAACTTTACGTTAATGAGCTAATGAAAGAGAGAGTGTTGACCGTGGCCGATGAAGTTTCTGCCAAGGAAAAAGTGTGGAAAAATCGCCAAAAAATGCGTGAGCTCATGAGACAAATTGCAGTGGTGATGGCAGATAAGTCACACGCATTGGGCATTACCTCAATTGATGACACAGAGATATACCACTCCGGCTATGCCCATCTTCTGGATTTACCGGAATTTGGTGAGCCTGGTGTGATGCAACATGTTTTTGAGCTAATTGAACAGTTACCTCTTTTAGAAGAAATTTTTTCTTTTGGTGCAAGTGAGAATCAAGTAAAAGTAGTTTACGGTTTGGAGCTTGGTCATCGTTTTTTGGATCCTATTGGTGTAATTCACACCTCGTTTGAAGCGGCTAATCATAAATGTAGAGTAGCTGTTTTGGGTTCTAGCCGGTTTGATTATCCTTATATTATTCCTTACATGAAATATATTAGAAACTTGGTGAAAGAATTGGTTGAGTAACTTTATCATGAAAATTTTGTCTTCCAACCAACAAACCAAGAGTAAAAATACTCAATTAATAAGCGAGGGTCGTTTCCAAGTGGCGGCTGGAGCTGTGATTGAGGACTTAAGCAGTGGCAAAATTTTGCTTTTACAGAGAAAAAGTGATGACAAACTTCGTCCCAATGGTTATGAACCGATATATGGTCGCCTGAAGCAAGGGGAAGAGCTTGAACACGGTTTGTTAAGAGAGATAAAAGAAGAAACTGGATTGACGCAAGTTGAGGTTGTGCAACAAATTTCTTATTGGCATATCTACAGAGGAGAAAAGATCAAACAAAACGAGGTGATCGGTTTGACATTTTGGTGTCAAACCGATCACCAAACAGAGATTACACTTTCTTTGGAACATCAGGCTTACTTATGGGTAGAGCCTGCTGAAGCTTTAAACATGATTAAGCATTCTAGTATTAAAGAGGATCTGGAGAAATGTTTGCTTTGGAGAGAGAAACAGATGGATCTGCAAAAAGCTTTGACGCGTGAACAAAGAAGTTTGGCGGATTACCAAAATTTACTGCGGAGGGTAACTCAAGAAAAAGCCCATCTGCTTGATCATTTGAGCATGCAAGTAATTGAACCTCTTTTAGTGCCTTTTGAACACTTGAGCTTGGCCTCAAAACAAATAAAAGACAAGGGTTTGGAAATGGTGATGAGTGAGTTAAAGCAAGCTTTGTTGGCAATGGGTTTAGTAGAGTTTAATCCCTTGGGTGAAACTTTTGACGCTCAAACAATGTCAGCTGTTAAAAAACAGGGAGAAGGAAACAAAGTGGTGGATGTGGTTAAACTTGGGTTTTTGTTCAACGGCAAGGTTTTGCAACACGCTCAAGTAATAGTGGGGTAATTTGCTACTAGCAGTCAGACTGTTTGTCTGCTAAAATAGCGTGCAACTTAAGCAAATTTAGTTAAGTAACGTAAGTAATTTAGATTGATGAAAGGGCAAATATGTCAAATGATAAAAAAACAGGCAAAATCATTGGTATTGACCTAGGTACCACCAACTCTGCGGTAGCGGTGATGGAAGGTGGCTCGGCCAAAATCATTGCTACAGCTGAAGGAAGAAACACTTTTCCTTCTATTGTGGCTTTCAAAGGTAAAGATGTCAGTGTGGGTGATATTGCCAAAAGACAGATGGTTTTGAATCCAGAAAAAACTGTCAACTCTGTCAAAAGATTTATGGGAAGAAAGCTTAAAGATAAAGCTGTCAAAGAGGCAGTGAAACACATTGCTTACAAAATTGACGAAGGCAAAGACGGTATGGCCGTGGTGAAGATTGACGGCAAAGCTTACACCCCGCAAGAGGTGAGTGCCAAGATTTTAGCCAAAGCTAAGGCTGACGCTGAAAGTTATTTGGGTGAAAAAGTGGATAGAGCTGTAATTACCGTGCCTGCTTATTTTGATGATTCCCAACGTCAAGCTACCAAACAGGCTGGCGAGATTGCTGGTTTGAAAGTGGAAAGAATTGTCAATGAGCCTACCGCCGCCGCGCTTGCATATGGCTTAGATAAAAAAGGCAGTAGGACTATCGCTGTTTATGACCTTGGCGGCGGTACATTTGACATTTCAATTCTAGAAATTGGCGACGGCGTGTTTGAAGTCAAAGCCACCAATGGTGACACTTTCTTGGGAGGTGATGATTTTGATAGTAGAATTATAGAGTGGATTGTGGGAGAGTTCAAAAAAGAGACAGGTAAAGATCTAACCAAGGATCCTCAAGCTTTGCAAAGAGTCAAAGATGCGGCAGAAAAAGCCAAGATCGAGCTTTCTTCTGCTGCCCAGTCAGAGATTAATCAGCCTTTTATTACTCAAGGTGATGGTGGTCAACCATTGCATTTGACCATGACATTGACTAGAGCCAAATTGGAAGAGCTGGTGGATGATTTAATCAAGCGCTCATTTGAGCCAGTGAAGAAAGCTTTTGCTGATGCCAAGATTAAACCAAGTGATGTAGCCGATGTGGTGCTAGTGGGTGGACAAACAAGGATGCCCAAAGTACAGGAAGAAGTGAAAAAGTATTTTGGCAAAGAACCTCACAAAGGTGTCAACCCTGATGAGGTAGTGGCCATTGGGGCAGCAATCCAAGCTGGCGTGATTGGCGGCGAGGTTTCTGACATTGTGTTGCTAGATGTTACGCCGCTGACTTTGGGTTTGGAGACTTTGGGAGGGATTAGAACTGCTTTGATTGATCGCAACACCACTGTCCCTACCAGTAAGTCACAGATCTTTTCTACTGCGGCTGATAATCAGACTCAAGTAGAGATTAATGTTCTTCAAGGTGAGCGTGAGATGGCTACAGATAATAAAACATTGGGCCGGTTTGTCTTAGATGGCATTCCACCAGCCAGACGCGGTATGCCTCAAATTGAGGTAACTTTTGATATTGATTCCAATGGTATTTTAAATGTTACGGCCAAAGATAAAACCACTAGTAAAGAGCAAAAAATCACTATTCAAAACTCTACCAACTTAAGTGAAGAAGAGGTGGAAAGAATGAAGAAAGATGCCGAAGCTCATGCCGATGAAGACAAAAAGAAAAAAGAGTTGATTGAGGCCAAAAATCATGCCAACAGTGTAGCTTTTGAGATAGAAAAACAGCTTGGCGAGTACGGTGACAAACTGGAAGCCAAAGATAAAGAACAAATAGAAAAAGATGTTAAAGCTCTTAAAGATTTAGCCGCCAAAGATGATGT
>Ga0172371_10000558_pt1 | contig 57976 bp, 60 predicted proteins | sample Lak12m_FD_114543 | JGI IMG/M metagenome (GOLD analysis project Ga0172371, IMG submission 114543) | Freshwater microbial communities from Kabuno Bay, South-Kivu, Congo - kab_022012_12m | ecosystem: Environmental > Aquatic > Freshwater > Lake | place: Democratic Republic of the Congo: South-Kivu... | reverse complement strand
CCCTGCCTCCAATTCCTCCTGATCCGATTCTCAAAAGGGGACTTCAAACACTATTTTCAGCGGTATCCAAAACGCAGAACCTCGGTGCGAATATCCCCAGCCGCGCGTAACTGAATGGTTACCCTCTCCGAACCGCGGCATTGAGGTCTTCGTTGGTTGCAACAAGCAGTCGTAGGTCTACAGTTACGGGTTTTCTACCGCCGACCCGGAAGAAGTTCTTTTCCTGGATGGCTCGAAGGATCTTGATCTGAGACCCAAGAGGCATATTTCTTATTTCATCAAGAAATAAGGTGCCACCTTGGGCCAGCTCGAATTTTCCGGGTTTTTCGCCCGTGGCCCCGGTAAACGCGCCTTTCTCGTACCCAAAGAGTTCGCTTTCAAAAAGGGTTTCGGGGATCGCTCCACAATCTACCGGAATCAGAGGGGCGCTAGCTCTCAGGCTTGCCTCATGTATAGCCCCCGCGACGAGTTCTTTTCCAGTTCCAGTCTCTCCTTGGATCACCACTGAAAAATTGGAGGGAGCAACGAGCCCGATTTCTGCAATGATCTGACTGATCGCGTCACTTGGACCCATCATCTCATGAAGCCGGGCAATTGTTGCGTGCCCGGTCTTGTCAGGGGCCGCAATTTCCTGCCGCGCGCCAAGTCGGTTTCCTAAGGCTCGACGGAGTTTGTCGACCAACTCGCCGTGATCGACCGGTTTTGAAAGATAATCGTCGGCGCCCTCTTTTATCGCCTGGACGGCTCCGTCAATTCCGCCGTAAGCGGTGAACATCATTACAGGGAGTCTCGGGTTCAGCTTTTTGGAGCGTCTGAGAACTTCCATGCCGTCCATGCCTGGCATCATCACGTCCAACAGCACGATCTCCGGCATTCCCAACTGAATCATTTCAAGCGCTTTGGCGCCATCATTGGCCACAATGGGCCTGAACCCATTCTTTTTCAACATGCGGAAAAGGATATCGCATAAGTCCTTTTCATCGTCGACTATTAGAATTCGAGCTTCTTGCTCTTTCATTCGGAAGAGCCTATTCGTTTATTTCGCTTCGGATGCGTCGTAATTCCGGGAGACAACGAAGAAAACAATCCAACAATCTTGGCTCGAAATGCTTGCCGTTTTCCAAATTCATGATTTTGAGGGCCTCTTCCTCGGAGAGCGCCGGCCTATATATTCGATCATGGGGGATGCTGTCGTAAACATCGGCAATAGCGACTATCCGTGCGTATTCAGGGATGTCATCGCCTCTCAGTCCACGCGGATATCCCGAACCGTCATATTTCTCATGATGATATAACGCAATATCTCTAGCCATTTGAAGCATGCCATGACTTGAGCCCGCCAGAATATCAGCCCCAAATTCCGTATGCTGTTTCATAATTTCGAATTGTTCCGGACTCAATTTCCCCGGATGACTCATAATCGTTTCGTCTATACGGATTTTGCCCACATCATGCATAGCGGCCGCTATCGCTATATCGGCGACTTCTTCGACTTCCCATCCGACGGCTTCTTTTAACAGCGCCGAGGAATACATGCCTACCCGTCGCATATGGCTGATTGTCTCATCAGTTCGGAAGCTGATAACGGAGAGTAGGCGGAAAATGCATTCTTGTTCTCTGTCTCGCGCTTCACCCACTTGTTTTTCGAGCTGTCCCGCGAGATTACCGGCATATTCTTGGCTAAGGAGCTTTTCGCTCCGCCGCTCCAGAGCGTCCGCCACGTGGATTAGAATTTCGTTTCTTTCAAAGGGCTTTATCACGTAACCGTAGGCCCCCAATTCCACCGCTAAAATGCCGGTCCTCCTGTCATCTACCGCGGTGACCATCAATACCGCCGTCTTGTTGAATTTGGCTCGGATGGTATTGAGCAGCCCCATTCCGTCGATTCCCGGCATCATTATGTCACAGAGCGCCAGGTCAAAGTGCCCGCTTTCGAGTAATTCCAATGCCTTGTTGGCATTGAAGGCAGTGGCGCAGCGATAGCCCTCGGCGATCAGCCAGCGCGCCAGAAGTTCGCATATGTGCGGCTCGTCATCCACTATGAGTATTCTTGCCGGTTCATTCTCCATAACGTGCCCCTCGACGCGGTCTATTCGGTGCGGTCACAGTTTGAAATAGATTCGAACAAGATGATTTGATTCGGGGAGTATCATACAGGGAGGAGCACAATCAAGTCAATGATATGAGAGGTTTTCTTGTAGGTGATTGACTAAACCTGGATGGCGCCGGTCAGGCGTCTCATACGCCTAAGAAAGCCCTGACTGATCCAGCACATCGCGGACTTTACTAGTCAATCCATAAACCGTAAAAGGCTTTTGAAGAAAATTCACATTGTCCTCGAGCACCCCGTGGCGCACGATTGCATCCTCAGTATAACCTGAAACATACAGGACTTTCATCTCCGGTCTTTCAGGCGCCAAGTGACGGTACAGGGTTCTGCCATCCATCTGCGGCATGACGACGTCCGTCAAAAGTAGATGGATGGGCCCTCCATGGCGCCGGCACAATTCTATGGCCTCGACGGGATCGCCCGCTTTCATCACAGTATATCCCAGGTCTTGCAGCATCTCGCACGTCAATTGGCGAACGATCTCTTCATCCTCAACAACCAGGATGGTCTCTTTTCCAATGACCTGTTGAGGAACTTGATGTGGCTTCAGTACGCGTTCGCTAAGTTCTCGGGCCAACGGCAAGTAAACCTTGAAAGTACTTCCTCGACCAGGTTCACTATAAACCATGATATGGCCCTGGTGCTGTTTAATGATCCCGTAGGCCGTCGAGAGGCCCAGACCGGTGCCCCGGCCCTTCTGTTTGGTAGTGAAGAACGGTTCGAAAATTCTCGGCAATATGTCCTTGGAAATCCCATGGCCCACGTCACTTACAGCGACCATTGCGTACGGACCTGGTTGAATCTCAGCAAGCGCTCCAGCGTATTCCTCCCCGAGGAGCACGTTGTCCGTTTCCATCGTCAAAGTCCCACCATCGGGCATGGAGTCTTTGGCGTTAACAGCCAGATTCATAAGAATTTGCTCAATTTGGCTTTCGTCAGCTCTGACCTTGCCGAGGTAGGGGCGCAGCACTGTTATGAGTTCGATGTGTTCACCTATCATGCGACGTAACATGCTGCCAATACTTTCAATCACGGAATTCAGGTCCAAAATCTTTACGTCGAGCACCTGCTTGCGGCTGAATGCAAGAAGCTGTTTTGTTAATCCCGCCGCCCGTTCAGCGGCCTGATATATGTGCGATATTTTTGAGTGATGATGGGATCCTTCAGGCATTTGTTGAAGCAAAAGATTAGAATAACCAATAATGGCGGTAAGCAAATTATTAAAATCGTGCGCCACTCCGCCGGCAAGGCTGCCGATCGCCTCCATTTTTTGGGATTGCTGTAACTGCTCTTCCAGATGTTTCCGTTCAGTAATATCTTCACAAGTCACCAGGGATTCTCCGGTATCCAATCGCACCGGTCTGAAATCGACTATTCTTTCTGAGCCCTCTTTGGTTCTAACCGTAAAAACCTTGGATTTCTGGGTTCCGGCAGGCAATGACTCCATTCTTTCCCAGGCCCTCAACACTTCCTTTCGGTAGGCAGGGTCAGGAAAAGCTTTTTCGAGCCACTCCTGCCCGTCAGGCATGTCTTTGGAATTGTAACCAAACATCTGCTTGAAATTTTCGTTCACATAATCAAATAGGCCCCTTTTACCCATCATCACCAAGCCAAAAGGGGCCTGTCCCGCGAGTGTCTCGAATCGTTGCTTTTCCAGCGCAAGGGCCTTCTCCGCTCCAATTCGCTCTGTGACATCAGCCACATTGCCCATGTTCGCCGGCTGCCCGCGATACGTAGTGCTTGTGGCCAAAACCTCGAACCATTTTATTTCTCCATTTCTGCAAAGGACCCTGAACGCGTAAAGAAGACCCGAATCTTCTGACGGTGGCGATGATTTTGCCTGAGCCATAATTGAAGAGCGATCTTCCGGATGAACAAATTCAATAAATTTTTTGCCCGTCATCTCTTCGGAAGAGTATCCCATCATGGAAGCGAGCCGTCGATTAACATAAACAAATTTGCCCTTCTGATGGATGTATATTCCAGTTAAAGAATTTTCGGTTAGCAGACGATAGTGCTCTTCGCTATCGAGCAAAGCCAACTCGGCCAGTCGTCGCTGGGTAATATCGCGTCCCACGCACTGTACAGCCGGTTCACCCTTGTAAATGGTTGGAACCGATGCGGTTTCAGCATATACAATACTCCCGTCGGCCCCGAGCAGATCGACCGAAGTAAATGGAGAGGTTATTGATTCTTCCTCCGCCAGCCGGATTCGTTCTCTAGCCTCCTCACGAAAATCAGGATGAATGAAATCCAGTATGGATCGGCCCACCAGATCTTCCGGTGTTGGCACACGATAAAGTCTCGCTGCGGCTTCATTGGCCAACAAGATTATGTAGTGTCTATGAATCGCAGTGGGCGCCGGTGAGACATCGAAGAATTGTCTGTAACGTTCCTCACTTTCTCGAAGAGCTTTCTCAGTTCGTTTGCGCTCCGCGATTTCCTGGAGGAGTTGTTTGTTCATATTTTTCAATTCTTCTGTGCGCTCCTCCACTCGTCTCTCGAGGTCGTCGGCAGCCTTACGTAATTTCTCGGAAATCTGTTTCGATAATGCTATTCGTTTCTTTTCGGGAGACAGATCTTGAATAAGAATCAATATGAATCGTTCGTGGGACATCCGGAGAGGTCGCAGATGCATGCGTCCCCAGATTTGTTTAGCCCCCATATTAAGCATTACTTCCTTTACTTGAGGTTTTCGCTCCAAGAACACGCGCTCGACCAGCGACTGGGCTTCCGCAGCGTGATCAGCGCCTTTTGTAAGAAATGAGAAAATCCGTCCCTCAATTTTTTGGGGTTTGGAAATAGTTTTGGCCCAAGCTTCATTCGCAAAGATCACATAGTGCGATCGATCCACTAACAATGAGGGAATGGGCAAAGCGTGAAGTAGCTTGTTCAGTGAAGACGCACGCAGTCGCCTGAGATCATAACTTCCTGTGGCGGTGAGATTTTCGATAAGTAATCCCGTAAGATCGATTGTTTCAGTGAATTCATCAGGATCACGTTCGACCATGAAAGTCGGCGGCTCTTTCTTCGACATTGTGTCCTCCTTGCGCACTGCAACCATCATTCCATGCAAGCAATGCGTCAAGTCATCCCGCCCCCCACGGGCGCCGGCTAACTATTCAAATCAAAATTCATCCGAGGCAATAATTCACCAGGACCAAAATTGCGAGCTTCATCCACTCAATTCTAAATCGCGAAACAGACCCAAAATACTAATTGTCTGAGATTTGCATAGGGACTCGCTATCTTGTTACAAGGGCCTCCCTTAAGTCGAGAAGCCCTATCTTGCCGAATTTTTTCCACACTGATTAATACAAATTTTATCTCGGTCCCCTGCAGAAATTCTAGACCTCAAATCATCTGCATGTCAAGGTAAACTCGCTCGGTACGGCAATCCTTCAGTTACGTGCGGGGTGAGTGTCTCCCTCCAGTCATCGTCGCTTCCACTGGAAATCTTTCCCATCCCCCGACCCCTTCCCCAAGTATGGGGAAGGGTGAGAGAAGCCCCCTCTCCATCCTTGGAGAGGGGGTTGGGGGTGAGGAATTCGAGGCCGCTTGCCCCGCGTAACTGAATGTTTGCTCGGTACGGTGACTATTGAGTTGCGCTGGGAATGAGTGTCGTTGCGAGCGGAGGAAGCGATCTCACAATCTCCACAGAAGGGGATTGCCGGTGGGACCTTCCCGCGCGGAACACGGAATGCCGGCCATCGATAATAGACAGCCCGGCAGCCTGTCCCACCGTACACTCCTGGCTGTGACAGGGGCGGTCTCGACGTAAGTGAATGGCGCGTCATTACAGTATAATAGTTGGACAAGATTGGAAGCGGCGCGGCACGTGCCTTCCCCTTTGAACGCAACTTTCCGATTAGCGAGTAATTGAAGTTTCTATGTCTCGTTTTATTTCTTGGGCCGCTTTGATAAACTTGGTCTTGCTTTCTTGGGACAACCCGTTCAGTTCGGGCCGTATCAGCGCAGCCAACTGCCTGAAATCCTCGGCCGCTGTTTCCGGCGATTCAAGTTGGAGCTGCAAGATCAGCTCTTCCCCGGTTTGGCGGACCGCTTCCGGTAATCCTTCCGCAGGGACCCCATCCAAGGTTTGCCTGGCTCGGGCAGCGAAGCGCTTGAAATCGTCAGAAGTCCATTGTCGCACGGCACGGTCAAAATCTTGGATCATGGACTCGCCAAGCAAATCCAATGCCTTATCCATATCAACGTTCGATTGTTCAGGAGGCTTTTGCGGCGTTGGCACGGCCGCTTCATCTTCAGCCAGAGTTGATTCCCTCGGTGGTATCGCGATCGCCGTTTCCGGTGTCTCCGCTTCGGTTTCAGGTCGATTTTCTTCGGAACCGCTCCTTGCTGTAGTCCCATCCTGCGGCGCGATTTTGCTTTCGATGGCGGCTTCCTCAGATGTTTCTGTCACTTCCGAACCAGCCTCCGGCGCAGATGCCGATTCCGCCGGAGCCGTGACCGAAACAGCCTGGGGTCCCTTTCGGCTCGACTGCGGCGCCTCCGATGAGGAGCGAAAGAAAAAGAATGCAGCCGCGGCTACTATGATACCAAAACCTGCTAGCGCTCCGATCCGGATCAATGGAGATCTCTGTTCCACATTGACGGCTTCGCCTTTTAAGAGATCGGGAAGCGCAACGCGATTAGAGGTATCTTTAGGCGGCGGCTCCTCAACGGTATGATATTTCGCGAATATCACGCCACATTTTGGACACTCATCGAGTCCTCTCGCCAGCGGAGCAGCGCAGGCCGGACACCTGGAATGGGCTTCCGCTTTTAATGATGCGTCAGCCGGTTTCAGAACCTGATGACCGGTTAAGAACCCGGCCTCATTGAGCTTTCTCATGGCGCTTTCGAATTGTGAGGCTGACAGCCCGTACTTGCTCATCAAAGCGTTCTTACCCATTCCGGCGTTCATATCAGCCAGTATCATTTTAGGATTGATTTTTTTTGCCACAGATAACCCCCTACAGGTTCAGATGGGGATTTCATTATCATTTTCTCATGAAGTCCTTTCAAAAACCAGAGATATTTTCCTTCTGTGCAACTCTCCGGTTACGCGGGATGGCTTTGTCATTGCCAGGAGCGAATGGTGGGACAGGCGTCGCGCCTGTCTATCAAAATGACCGGCAAGATGCCGGTCCAACCAGCAATCCCCCAAGCTAGGAAATTGCTTCCCCCGCTTTTCAGGCGGGGTCGCAATGGCCTTTTTGGGCCGCTCGTAACTTCGGAATTACCTTTTTTTGTGTAAACAGTTCTCGTAGGTCCCGCCGCGGCATTGACATTGGTTTCTGCATCAAAATTGGAATAGACGCTTATTTCGGATGCATATCGTCAGAAAATGCGGTAAAATGGAGCATCGGGACGACATGAATGCGCAAAGGACGCTAGACATTTGACTCTGAATGACCGCCCTTGGCTTTCCCGGAGACGATTCATGCTGTTGGCTGCGAGCGTAGTGGTCGGCCGCTCACCGTGGGATTCCTTGGAAGATGAGCTGATCGAAGCTCTGGAAGAAAACAAGGCATCATCAAATCACGAAAGAAGCCAAGATCTATCTCGGGATCTTCCGGTCCCCGAACGAACCAAGAACGAAGACAAAACCTGGGAGCCGCTGCACAGGCTTTTCCTTACTTTTGACGATGGACCGTTGCTATGCACCGGTCGCATTTTGGACTTGCTGGCGGAATCGCGACAGAAAGCAACTTTCTTTGTCATCGGTCGCAATCTGGAGCGCTCCAAATTCCGGGACCTCGCCATCCGGGCATTGCGGGAAGGACATGACATAGGAAATCACTCGTACACTCATCCCAATTTCTCGACCGTTTCGGCCCCAAGAGCTGAGATGGAGATATTCAAGACACATGAGATCATCAATGGTTTGGTGCGGGAGACCGGGGTCGACCACGCTCGCCAAAACCTATTTTTCCGATTCCCATACGGTAATGGAGGGTCGATTTATAATTACGCCGCTTGCCGAAAGACTCTCGCGAGTCTTGGTTACAGGGTTGCCTGGTGGGATTTGGACACTTGGGACTGGCGTATGGAATTGGGATGGTTCAAGAAGAATTCAATAAAAGTCATTGCTTCCCTGAAGAAGGCAAAACCGAGAGACGTGGTTTTGTTGCACGACAGAGTCAAGACCTCGGAACACCTTCCCGAGATGCTGGATGTGCTCCGAACCCAAAAACTGGTCTCTATTCCTCTTTCCGATTATGATGAAGCAATGGAGCGCAAGGCTGACGTTGACGTTTTGATTGATCAACTAGAGCTTCTGAGCCCTCGCAGAATAGACTGTGCCAAATCAGCCGCCGCCTCGATGAGGGACCTACGCTCCTATCGTAAGAATTTTCTCGTTGGCTCTATCGGGAAGGTTCCGAAAGGTTCTTCGAATTACCACAGTCATTTTCGGAGTTCACTTCCTCATTAGTGAGTTTTGAGAAGTTCCGTGATTTCCGTCATGCCTCGTTCGGCTGCCAGCGCAATGGCGTTCTTGCCCTCCCAATCTTCCACCGAGATGTCGGCTCCTTTTCCCAATAGGACCTTAATTACAGCCTTTTGGCCGTTCTTGACTGCAGAGATTAGCGCTGTGTGCCCTTTATTGTTCTTAGCGTCTATGCGAGCTTCTTTGTTTAAGAGTAATTTAACCGTTTCATCGTGACCGTTTGCGGCGCTGAGTATCAGAGCGCTATTGCCGTCCCGATCTACTGCGTTGATGTCCGCCGCTGAACCCAATAACAATTTAATGATAGCTGAATGTCCATTTTCCGCGGCAAGCATAATAGCGGTTCGCCCCAGGACATTTTGAGCGTCGACCCCTATCAACGGAGACACCAATAGAGTTCTTACTGTTTCCAAATGGCCGTTCCGGGCAGCCAAGCCAAGCGGCGTGTCACCGTCCTTGTCTCTGTCGCCCGGGTACGCTCCTGCTGATAACAGTAGTTCCGCCACCGTCTGCCGCCCTGCGTTCGCAGCCAGAAGTAGCGGTGTAAGGCGCCCTCCCATTTTGAAATTGACGTCTGCCCCGTGAGCCATGAAAAACTTGATCGTTTTCAGGTCCCCCAGGCCCACAGCCAGGGTGAAGGCTGTATCTCCGGAATCCGTTAGCGCATTGACGGAGGCGCCTAGGGACAGAAGGTCCTTAATCCGGTTACGATCTCCTTCTAGGGTGGCCAGACAGAGTTGTTTGTCCGGAAAACCGGCTGATTTCGCGGAGAGTCCAGCTTTCTTATCCAACAAAAGCCGGACGATTTCTGCATGACCGTGTCGCGCGGCCTCAGTTAGGGCCGTGCCGCCATCCAAATCCACTGCGTTAATGTTTGCCCGATTTTCCAAAAGAAGCTTGACAACATCGAGTCGGCCGCGGCCGGAAGCTAGGCTCAGAGCAGTCTTGCCATTATCGGTTCTCGCCTTGATGTCGGCGCCTTTGTCCAATAGCAGCTTGACTGTCTCCGCATGTCCTTCACGGCTGGCTAGCGCTAGAGGTGTGAATCCGTCAGCCGATTTGACATTTACTTTGGATCCCGCCTTGAGCAGGAGTTTGACAATGTCCGAACGGCCCCTTTCGCTGGCCCCGATAAGAGCCGTGCAACGAGAATGGTTAGTTGCCTCAGCGTCCAAGCCTTTCTTGCTCAACAGTAGCTCCACTATCGCAGACCGCCCATACCGCGCGCTGACTATTAAGGGCGTGTCATTATTTTCGTCCCGCGCGTTAACATCAGCCCCCGCACTGAGGAATTGCTCCATTTTGGCCGGATCTCCGGATTTGGCCGCCTCGAACATTCTCTTCCTTAACTCGGGACCGGAAATAGGCGATCCCACATAGGAGAGGGGGAAAGCGCCAATAACCTTTCCTTCAAGTTGCGGGTGTTGATGTCCGGCAGTTTCATCCTTGGTTTTAGCGTAAGCGTATTCGTATGCTTCGCTGAGGCTGACTATTCCATCATTATCGCGATCTGCCTTGCCTTTGAGACCAAGAAGCAGATTGTGGGTGAAAACGCTGTTCTTAAGTTTGGGCACTTCCCAGGAGAGCTGCTTTTCATTGCCGGAAGTAATTATCGCCGTTCCCGAGGAGTTGCGAATTTCTTTCAGAAATGATTCGAATGATGGGGCAGGCGATTTTGGCTTTTGGCGGGAAAACCCGCCCGCATAACATGCGTCGGCTATGATGAGAATACGTTCGGCTTCAACGCCCTTGAGGAATTCCAGCCGGCTCATCTTCACCGCTGTTGTTCCCAAGTAATCGGGTTCAGTGTCGAATGCGAGAAACAAGAACTCCTCCGGACGCAGTGGGTCATAAGCGCCGTGGCCGCTGAAGAATAGAATTATTGTGTCGTTCTTACCTGCTTTAGGCAGAGTATAATACAGGTATTTTTCCACCTCGGACTTTGTCGCTTTGTCATTCAGCAGGTATGTGACACGAGTTTCCTTGAAGACTTCTTTTTGCGTTTCAAGAAATTCTCCGAATGCTCTAGCGTCCTTATCAGACAGTTCCAATTTTGGAATTTTCCCGTCACGATATCTGGAGACTCCTACCACGAGAGCATAGAGGTCGCCTGTCCGGAGATGAGTCGTGGCAGTTCCGGGTCCTCCTGTGTAAGACAACGAGACACTTGGAAAAGCCATACAACAGAGCAATATCAAGCCTAAAATGGCTTCAACTAAGCCAAACTTTCTCTCTCTACCGCACTGCCACGAAAAGGACCTGAAACCATTCATGGGATTGTGCTCCATGCCTGCAGGCAGTCAGATGTATTCCATAGATTTTTAGCGCTGGATATCACGTTGTTAAGCGCACATGCAAAGATTGGAAACGTAATCTCCCGCCGCGTTTCCTATTGAGAGGTTCGACACTCGGTTATTCTCATGGTTCCTTTAATGTGGGTGGGGCTGGATTCTATGTTTTGAACCCCCTGAAATTATTGGCGCGAAGCATCAATGTTCAAGCAGGAAATTCAACGCCGCGCTCCGGATCTCCGGGCCAAGATCGGCCTCAGCGAGCTTCGAACCCGTCTTCTTGCCCAGGGTTTTTCCTGTCGTCGTGTCTATCAGATCGGCTTCGAAGGCTGTTCCTTCAGGCTCGGACACGGCCGTTATTACCACCACCTTGTTAAGGTCCAGGTGATCTCTGAGTCCTCGCAGCATCTTTGTTCGATCCGACGGATCGACCAGCCCTTTCCGCACTGCTTCAGTTATCTTAGCCGGCGGCGCAACATAATAACGCTCGTACACATCCATAGTCGGAGTGACCGCATCATACAGCGCATCAATTTTAGTTCGACCCGGCTCGGGGCGAAAATCTTTCAAAACGATTATTATCGCTGCGCGTTTCGAGGTAGGTTGCAAGACCTTCGGTTTTGGGGCGTTTTCCCACGTGACCGAACTAAGAGCGATTACAGACGGCGGCGTTTCCCGCGGATATAAGAATACTGCAAGCAAAACCACTACCGTAACGGCCCCGATTGCCCAGCCCGGCGCGTCGAACATGGCTCGAAGCCGCCCGACAAATCCGATGGGTCGCTCCTTCATCCGGATTTCTCTAGCGCCATCTTCGGATAGAGCTTTGTTTACCCGGTTCCACAGGTGTTGAGGCAAATGATCCCTTGCAGCTTCCGATTTCCAGGTTTGGACCGTTTCCCTACAGGCCGAGCACACCGCTATATGCTTGGAGATCGCAGCGTCAGCGTCCTCTCCGTAAAAAGCAAACTCGTGCAATTCCCACAAGTTAGGGCAGAACGCGCCTTTATGCGCTCGAAGATCCTCAATAGCCTCGCGCAGCGTTTCCACTTGCTCGGAGCATTCAGCGCACTCAGCAATATGTTCTGCTACCGAAGCTCGTTCTTCCGGATCTAACAAACCTTCAACATAAGGCAGCAGAAGATCGTCGGGATGACCGGCTTCTTGCGGTGGCTCTGATTTTTGCAATGGCTCGATCCTTTACGTTCAGCTTCGCGGAACTTAATCCGAAGCTTTTCCAGACAACGCCTTGTCTGGACTGTAAGAGTGTTTTCGCTCGCTCCAACCAGCTCGGCAATTTCCTTATAAGATAGATCGTTCAAATATCTGAGCGTCAGGAGTTCCCGGCATGACGTATCCAGCTCTTTCAATGCAGCGCCCAGGCAAGACGCCATTTCCGCGCGCTCCATCTGCTCATCCGGTAGGTCGCGATCGGATTCGATTTGCAACGCGACATCCCGGCCGCCTTTCGTTTCGTGGGAGGTTTCCGCCTCCGAGTTCCTTCTGGCCGCGCTCCGCTTTCGGTACTCGTCAATAGCGACTCTCTCGGTGATGACGCAGACAAACCTCGGCAAAGATTGCTCATAATCGAAATTGTTCAGGGCGGTCGCAAGCGAAACAAATGCAGACTGAGTTATATCTTCAACATCCTCCTTGCATAAGATGTAACGTTTCTTCACCACGCTTCTCATCAGACCGATGAAACGTGAATAAAACTCTTGCCAAGCGGCTTCCGATCCTGCAAGACATTCACGAACCAGCAGCCCATCCTGGCTTCTACTGCATTTCTCCATGCGTTATGACAGCTCCCGACTTGCTCTGATAACAGCGCCTCGAACAGCCATCATAGCACCCATGTCGACTTTGTGCACTAGAGCGGTAACGTCAAATATCTCGTTGGCTGAGGCTGTTTTGTGGGGCAGGCTTTCCAGCCTGCCTGTCCTAAAAGCGCGGATCATGGCAGGCTGGAAAGCCTGCCCCACATCCGGAAGCAAAATCCGTTCACCCGATTTTGAACAGAGTCAAGGGGCCGGGGAGGGCGCAAGGACCTTCCCTCCCCGCAACCACCAGGCTACTTGCACTCTTTACAGTCTTTCACGACCTTCCCGCCGGCCTTGGCGCAGTCTGCGTCGGTGGCGACCGATTTGCAGTCACCTTTGATGCAGCAGTTGATGCCCTTGGCAGGCTTGGCGGTTTCGGCTTTTACGCCCGGCTTTGCCGGACCTTCAGCCACCGCCATAGTCACGGAAAATACGAAAGCCGCCATGGTCAACAGATAAATCAACTTTTTCATTAGAAGCCTCCTCAGCGCTTAGCGCATGGTTTAACAGCGTCGAGCTGTTTGGCCGACCGTCTCCCGGTCCGCTTAAACAACAATTCGCAGCAGAGGTGAAAAATCTGACAAAAAATTCGGGGGTCTCAAAAGAAAAAACAGGCGGAGTCAGTAAGGCAAGGAAAAATGCGGAGATGCGGTGACAATCCGTCCATCGGTAGGGGCGGACCCATGTGTCCGCCCCGGGCAGACGCATAGGTCTGCCCCTACAGAAGGGCTCCGCTACTGTAGGGATTCTCAAGAATAATCGCGGCAAAGAAAAGAATTTGGTGGTGACGAGCATCTTGCGTGGGGCAGGCATCGAAGCGTTTTTCGGTAGCGACCGGCCTCCGTGCCGGTCGATCATGTTTGGCGCCGGCAGGGACGCCGGCGCCTACCGGAACCAAGAGGGCGACTCGCCAGTCGCCCCTACCGCTTGTCCCACCACTCTGCATCAGCTCCGATCCCGTATCGACTACGGGCGCAAAACTTTTGAGAATGGGTATAAACACTCGCAAACTGTCAATGGTCATTAGAAAAGGTTCTTGATATCCTGAACCCAGATCTCAATGCTCCTTTCAATCAGCAGCAGGCAGATGTCCGTGTGGCCGGCTCGAGCGGCGGTCACCAAAACAGACCAGCTGTGCTTATCGGTGATCCGGAAATCCGCTCCCTTCTCAATCAGCATCTTAACAATCTCCGTATAGCCATCTCTGGCGGCAAGCGATAACGCGGTCCAGCCGCTCTTGTCCTTTGCGTTAATTTCAGCCCCTTTCTCGATGAGAAACTTGATAATTTCGGGCCGGACCCCATGAGCCGCTGCCATCAAAGCTGTCCTGCCTCTCTCGCTCTTTGCATTGATATCGAGCCCTTCTTCCATGAAAAGTTGAATAATGTCAAGCTTACCCCCATAAGCGGCAAGCAACAGAGCAGTCCAGCCGTCTTTATCCTGGGAACTGATATCCGCGCCCGCCTCAATGAGCGTCTTAGAAGTATTGCGTTGCCCTGCGCAAGCAGCCTGCATAAGGGATGTCCAGCCCTTTTTATCTCTGGCCTCGATATCGGAGCCCTTTTTGATCAGGAATTTAACCACTTCCGGATGGCCGGCTTGAGCGGCAATCATCAGAGGTGTCCTGCCATATGTGTCTTGAGCCTTAATATCGCATCCTTTGTCGATTAGCAGTTTGACGGTCTCCAAGGCGCCTTTTCGCGTGGCCAAAGCGAGAGGTGTCCAGTCTTCTTTGTCATGGGCTTGAAGATCCGCGCCTTTCTCGATAAGAAACGCGGTAACTTCCGTTTGGCCGCCGTATGCGGCAGCCATTAGAGGAGTTCTGCCATCCTTATTTCTTGAATTTACATCGGCGCCTTTTTCGAGGAGCAATCGAACTATCTCCTGCTTTCCCGCGTTGGCGGCCGCCAATAGGGGCGTCCAACCGTCCTTGTCTTGAGCATTGAGATCGGCTCCTCTTCCCATGAGTAATTCAGCAATTTCTAGTTGACCGCCTCGAGCCGCAGCTAATAGGGGCGTCCGACCCTCCGCAGTTATGTCATTAACATCAGAGCCTTTGTCGAGCAGGAGAGTTACAACTTCCTTTTTGCCTTCAAAAGCGGCAAGCATTAGGGCCGTCCAACCCTGCTTGTCCTCCGCATTGATATTCGCGCCTCTTTCAAGCAGCAATTGCGCCATTTCTTGATGGCCATTCTCGGCAGCAACCATCAACGCGGTTTGTCCGTCTATGGTCTTTGCATTTACGTCAGCGTCTCTTTCTATCAAGGCCCTGGCAATCTCCGGATTTCCTCGGTGCGCGGCGATCATCAGAGCGGTACGGCCGTCCTTATTCCTGGACGAGAGATTAGCTCCTTTATCGAGTAGCAGTCTGACCACCTCGGCGTGGCCTCTCGATGTCGCAAACATCAGGGCGGTCCAATCGCTCTTTCCTTTCGCGTTGACATCCGCGCCCTTTTTCAGAAGATCGTTGACCTGCGCAGAATCGCCGTTCTTCGTTGCCTCTATTAGTTGCTCGTCATAGGGAGACGCTGCTCCTGTTATTCCTGCCTGCGAGATCACGGCCAAAACTACAGTCAGGGCCAATGCCCATTTTGTGATCAGGATACGGCCTTTGGTTTTCATGAAGAATCTCCTCGCTCCGTGCTGCGCAGAGTCGCTGCTTAAAAGATGCAGCAGACTAGCGGTCGTGTCCACAAGCAAGCGAGGCGGAGAGGGGGCAAAGGGACCGGAAACAGGAGTATCTACGGATTATTGGATCAGGATTATTTTGAACCTAAATTAGCCTACGATTTCTCCCCGTACGCGGCTGAAGTGAAATAGTTTCAAGACGCTGAAGTTCCCGCGATCGGCTAACAGTGTGAATAAAGATGTTATTGCCAGAGTTGAGTCCCTGACAATATTGAACAGTGTGATTCTTCCTTGAGAAGAAGCCGCGGAGCTGAAACAGCCACAATCTATATCCAGACCGATTGAGTATGCGTAGATCATCGCGCCCAGAAAGACGGCCAGCATGCCGGTAGTCAACAGAGCCGCGGGCCTCGTGAATATTCCCAGAATCAACAAGGCCCCCGCCCCGAGTTCGATCCAGGGGAGCGTGACAGCCACGATATTGCTCCAGGAAACCGGGAGTATCATGTAATTACGGATAGACAAGGCAAATTCAGCCGGCGCCCAGATCTTGTACACGCTGGCGTAAACGAATATCGTGCCTATGAGTAGTCTTGCAGCAAGGGTTAGATATTTCATGTCGAATCGCTTTTCTGCTCCAAATTCGACCGGCGCGGAGGCCGGTCGCTACCGTCTAATGATTAGGTCCGGAGTCTTCACCGCGCACCAGAGTTTCACAGATAATGCCTGCCGAATGCATATCACGCATCCATTACCGAGAAAAATTATAGGAGTTTTTGGGGAGGGGCCTGGGGAGGGACTTTCTGCAAAAAGTCCCTCCCCAGATGCGCCAACCATCTCTCTACCGCTCGCTTTTCTTGCCTTCGCCTTCCATCGGGTAACCGGCTCTTTCCCACGCGCGGAATCCCGCGGTCATGATCATCATGTTTTTATATCCGTTTTGGGCCAGGAACTGCGCCACCTTTTCCGCCATATCGCATTCGGGTCCGTAACAGTACAAAATGAGGTGACCATCCTCCGGCATCAAGCTTTGCACAGCGAGAAAGCGTTCCTCGACATCCTGCTCGGGCAGAAATACAGCGGATCTGACGTGCCGCTCTCGATAGTCCTCTTCGGTCCGAGCATCCACGAACACTGTTTCCGGATCATCCAGAAACCGCACAGCCTCTTTTTCGTCCACCAGCCGTACCTTCACACCCTCTATCGATAATTCTTCGGGCGGAACGTAGACCCACGGAAGCCCCGTGGTTCTTACGGCATTCACGCCCAAGCCGATAGCGGCCCCAAGAAACATTATGAGCAGCGAGCGCAAAATTATCCCTGGCAGTTGTTTCATATCCTGGATGTATCCTCTTGAGTCACTCTACATATCAAAACGGGATCTGCCAAGGTCTTAGTTGGCTTCTCCATCGAAACGGGTTTCCAGTATTGGCGACTGCGTTGACATCCGTTTCACCGACTTTACAGCTAGACCTGGTGGCGCCTGTGCGGCTATTCTATCGGTTCGACGACCCGCTCAACCTCTTGACCCAGGCTTGAGCCGCCATCTGGACGGGATCCCAAGGACTACTAAGAGGGGGCGTGTAACTCAGATCAAGGTCGTTCAATTGCTCAACCGTCATGTTGTTGAACAGAGCTGCGGCAAATATATCGATTCTTTTGGATACCTCCGACTTATAATGCCCGAGAATCTGAGCGCCGAGTAGACGCTGAGTCGCACGGGCGCCCGTGATTCGGATTATCATCTTTTCAGCGCCTGGATAGTAAGCCTTATGGTCCCAGGCTTCAAATTGATCAGTTAGCGGATCAAGACCGGCTTCCTGAGCCTCGCTGTCACGAAGCCCCGTGCGAGCCGCCACCAGATCGAAAATCTTGACAGCTTGCGTGCCGAGGGAACCTGTGAACTCACGATTACCGCCCACGGAGTTTTCTCCCGCTATACGCCCCTGTTTGTGAGCGGTGGTTCCTAGCGGAAGGTACGTGTAATTTTGCAGGAGATGATGCCATGTTTCCACGCAGTCGCCGGCCCCGTAGATATCTATCGCGCTGGTTTCCATGCGCTGATTGACTTTGATAGCTCCCTTGATCCCTGTTTGAATGCCTGCTCCGGCAGCAAGTGACGATGAAGGTCGGCACCCTACAGCAACAAGCGCCAAATCCACTCTGGCGCTGAATCCTTTGGCGCCATTCACGGTTAGGGTCTTACCGTCGGCTTCAATGGATTCGATTCCCACTCCCGTGGCCGTGCTTACAGCGTGGCGCCCCAGTTCCGCCGCGATTGCTTCTCCAAGGGGCTCGTCAACGGTAGTTAACACCGTTTCTGCAAACTCCACAACAGTTACTGACAGTCCTCGAAGGGACAGGGCGTCGGCCATTTCCATGCCTATATAACCTCCGCCCACAATCAGAGCGGATCGAGGCTCGTGTTCGGTCAGCCACTCATGGACTGCAAAGCAGTCGTCCATCCATCTTAAAAGAAAAACCCCCGGCAGATCCATGCCCTTGATGTCGGGTTTGATGGATTCAGCGCCGGTCGCAATGATGAGTCGGTCGTATTGCAGCTCTCTTGTTCGTCCTTCCTCGTCAAGGACCAAGACGATTTTCTTTTCAGCATCGATTGCCTTAGCACGGTGGCCCATGAGCAGGCGAATACCTGCCCGCTCGATTTCCTCTTTCGTTCTATGGGCCAGACTTCTCCAGTCGGAGACTTCTCCACTCAAGTAGAAGGGCAGGCCACAGATGCTGTAATTCGGGTACCTATCGGCCATCACGATGGTGGGCTCAACGGAAGGATCTATTTCACTTGCCCTGAGAGCCGCGCTGATTCCGGCATCGCTTCCGCCGATGATGATCAGACGAGTCATTCTCGCTCCCCTTATGCATCCTTTCGGAAAGGCGATTCGCTTTTTTTACGGCGAAGCTTTTCCCACGGATCGTCTGAAATCATTGTAAGCCCTTTGGTGTTAGGTTTTCGTTAATCGACCGGTACGGAGGTCGGTCGCTACCGGAAATTGCGTCGGCGCCGGTCCCAAGCAAGACGCCCGTAGGCGCCAAGTCTTTCTTATTTCTCGCCTTTATTTTTTAGAATCGCAATAAAAACCACGTTCACTAGACTTATAGGGTTGCCATGAAAAGCATCCCGCTTGCTTGTCATCTGTACACGCTCAAGGATCTCAGCCTTATAGAGCGATCTGCGGACTTGATCGGCCGGTATCTCAAGTAACGAGCCCGGACCGGCTCTGCTCCATAATATTCATATCCCGGCCACCAGGAGAAGCTATCAAGCTCTTTATCGTCACCTCGAATCCAGGGCTTCCAGTTCTCTCCGTCGACGGAAACATCCACCGCCCATTCTTCCGGGACAGAGGAATGGTCCCAAACCAACCTGAGTCTGCTCAGGGATAAGGTTTGGGTAAGGTCGAGCGCTATTTCAAACCTTTCGCCGCCTGCCACCGTCTTCGATGAATAAAGCCATCGTCCAGGGTATCCAAGCAGCATATTTTTCGGGTCGTTCTCGGGATCATCAGCCGGTGGAGCATATATTATCTTGGCAGTCGGCGCTGCATTCCAGAAAAAGCTGTCCTTGTCGTCGATATTGTCTCCTGCCGCAAGAGGCTTGTGAAAGAAATTTTCTTTGATCAAATTTGCCAGTTCCTTGGCTACCAGGTAGTTGGCGCCGGCTGTCAGGTGACACCAGTCAGTGAAAACCCATTGGGACGTATCGTCGAAATATTCAGAAAAATCTGCGATAAAAAAACTTCGTTTCTTTGCGCTAACGCTGATTCTGTCAATCATGTACTTGTACGTGTTTCCCGCGGGCACACCGTAATAGTACTTGTGTTCCTCCAATGACTCGGCCTTTGCTTCATTTTCGTGTCTCGGTTTCTTACTGAGATAGAGCAACGGCTGAAGCGCGAAGATATGTGGGACCCCGTCGTTTTCGAGCACGCTGTGGTAATCTTCCACCACTCGAACCACAGGCCCCACGTTCGCGGAGACCATTCCGGACCTTTCTTCCGCGGTCATTTCTTCCAGCCGTGGTAATTCCTGTTGGACCAATGAGCCTCTGTGAATTCTCTGACCGGTTTCGAGATTCTGGAACAGGTCCGTCCCTCCCCAGAAAAAAGTCATGAGGAAGGTATTATTCTTGAGCCATAGCGTCAGATATGACGCCAGTCCCGGGATCTCATATGCGAATATCTGCCTCAGGATTCCGTTATACTGGCCTTGCCGGAAATAATCCCAGTCTCCTACGGGAAGAGCCACGGCATTTATTTCATTGGCGCCGTCAAAAGAAATCACAAGGTCGGGTTTGTATCTCCTCAGCTTCGTGATGTAACGGAGCAGCAGATGCTGGTAAGAATACCCCCAGACGGCCGTATTGTAGACTCGGATGGTCTTTCCGGGAATGGGCGCCGTTGAGTTAAGAATTTTCTCCAGTGCGTGTGAAATTGTTTCTCGGTGCTCGATGTAGTAGAAATTCGAGATAGCTGCTGTTTCACCTGTGGCCCCGAGACCAAAAGCGGTCGATCCGCCTGTAAGAAAGACCCGGAACTCATCGTCAGGCTTTTCCAGAGAAATGGGGCGAGGATCTCGAAAACCCGCGTTATTCGCATACTCGTAACGGTTCCCCTTCGGCTGGTTGTGCAATATGCAAACCCCTGGGCTAATGTCATAGTCGTAATGTGACACCGGCTCGGTAAAATCCTGTTTGACCGTGGCAAAGTTTTCCGGATACACGTAACCGAGATATGTCTTGCTGAGGGCGAATTCAGCGAGCTTGTCCAGTCCCATGAGAATGAGAGCGACAGCAGCAATGACGAACGCTGTATAAGCGATTTTCCTGATTGCGCTCCACAGAAGTCGTCCAAGGCTTCCTAATATTCTTCGGATGAAGGCGCCGCCAATTTCGGGCGTACCTTTTGATGGGGCATTTATGGTCTTAGATGTAGCAGTTTCCTGTAAGGAGACCGGATCGTTGTTCGACATATCTTCTCCTTGAGCCTTCCCGAAAATACCCAGGCACGACGCCGAAGGGCTCCCTTACAGCCATGACACAAGAAGGCCCCAATGATTGGGGCCTTTCCATCTACGGGAAACCCATGAAGTCTATCGGTTGGACATTTGCATCGGGCAGCCAGGACAGGCACGGCCCGTACCCATACCTTGCCGGCCTCCGCAACAGCCGCCGCAACCCATGCCTGCTCCCGGGCCGAACGCTCCCAGCTTTTGTCGCTGTTCCGGAGTTAGGAGGCTTCTAAATTTGGCGCTCATAGCTCTACGCTCATTCCGCATGGTGTCCTGAAGCGCCCAGATCTCCTGTCTCTTCTTATCGAGAGCCTGCTCATCCGGGTTATCCTTCGAGGCCAGCTCCATCATTTCGATTCTCTTTTGAGACATCTCAGCCCTCAGCGGCTCTGTCTTCTTGAGCAAGTCAAGTCTGAGAGATTCCACCTGCTTCTGCTGCTCTTTCGTCAGATCGCCCCACATGGCTCCAGAAGGACCCATGCCACCGCCCCATCGACCGGGACCGGCATAGACTGTAACAGCCAAGAATAGGGCAATCATCAGAGCCACGGGGATCATGACCTTTGTAGATTTCATCAAATAAAGCTCCTTTCGCGGAATTGTAGTTTCTATCATTGGTTTACAAATGTGGACGCCAAATCCCGCGAAAAAAATCTTTGAGATATTTCCTGATCCTCTCTGCGGAGGTTCGGGAGGATGCCCAGGGCTGCGCCTGACCCTTTCTCGACCACCGCCCATAACGCGGCCTAATCCCGTTCTCACTCCGAAACCACGCCGGCTTTCAGACAAGCGACGAATTCCTGATTTGGAGTACATCCCTGCCGGAGATCAACCTGGTTCGCCTACCGGCATCGGGATGGGTTGACTAAAGTACTTTTCCCTGAACTTAAAAGCGACATTGACAAGGCTGATGAGCACCGGCACTTCAAGAAGGGGACCGATTACGGTTGCAAAGGCTTCCCCCGAGTTGATGCCGAAAACCGCTATTGCCACTGCAATGGCCAGCTCAAAATTGTTGCTAGCCGCTGTGAACGCCAGGGTGACAGTCTTGCGATAATCACCGCTGATTTTGAATCCCATCCAGAAACTTATGAGAAACATCACTACGAAATAGATGCACAATGGAATGGCGATCCTCACCACATCCAGCGGAATCGTGAGGATCAAATTGCCCTTGAGACTGAACATGACGACAATGGTAAATAGCAAAGCTATAAGGGTGACAGGGCTTATCGTTGGAATGAAAGAGTTTTCATACCAGGCTTTGCCCTTGATCTTCAGCACGACGAAGCGTGTAATGACCCCAGCGATGAACGGAATGCCCAGGTAGATAAAGACGCTTTCGGCAATCTGCTTCATGCTGACTTGCACAATACTTCCGGTGAGACCGAAGAGCGGAGGAAGCACAGTAATAAAAAACCAGGCGTACACACTGAAAAAAAGGACTTGAAAAATGCTGTTGAACGCAACCAAACCCGCGCAATATTCAGTGTCCCCTTCGGCAAGTTCGTTCCAGACAATGACCATAGCGATGCACCGGGCGAGGCCGATCATGATCAACCCGACCATGTATTCCGGACGATCCGGCAGCAGGATTATCGCCAGGAGAAACATGAAGATAGGCCCGATAATCCAGTTTTGAATCGAAGAGAGGGCCAGGACCTTCCAATCCCGGAATACGCTTCCCATTTCTTCATATTTCACTTTGGCCAGAGGCGGATACATCATGAGTATTAGCCCCACAGCAATGGGGATGGAAGTGGTTCCCACCTGGAGGCCTGAAATGAATGTGGTCACAGACGGGGCCAAATATCCAATGCCCACACCCGCGGCCATTGCAACGAAAATAATAAGGGTTAAATACCTGTCGAGAAGGGACAGCTTCTTTTCTGTTTTCATATCGGTTTACCTCATGCGCATAAACAGTTTGAACATGATTGCTCAGGTGTTTGAACCCCTCCAATTCGTGACCATGCCTTCCGGGCGGACGCGCAGATTCGCTTTCCAGTCTCGGCGTCTATCGAGGGAAGGGCGCCGGAGGCGGAAGGAACTTTGACTGGGACCCGCTCGCACAGCAGGCGCCTGCGTTGGACGTTCCACCACGGATACCACAAGAGACCAAGGTCGCAGAAGAAACTACCAAAACGATAACGAGAATGCACAAGCGTACTTTTTTCACTGTTCCTCCATTTTCTCCATAAAATTCTTGCTAACTAGACTGCTCGCCCTCTTGACGAAAAGTAAAGTTGTTGTCATCGCTTCCCGGCCGCAGTCCGAGTGTCTTTACCTTCGGATGTCGGCGCGTTCACTGAAGGATCTATCAACCTAACCATGAATGTGTGTAAAGCCCCCCAACTGGAGGGTTAGGATCATCCTCATCGCACTTACCTCACCCGAAGGCAGATGATGCGTTGATTGCCAGCACGGTGATTAATATGGCAAGTAAGGTTCTTAGCTTCCTCGTGATTAGACTCCTTTTTTACGAGAAACCAATCGAGTCTTTCCGGAGGGGACGGCAAAAGAGAGGCCGTCTACCCAACAGACCCGAAGCCCGTGATTTGCTCTTCATGCGAAATTTTCCCGTCGTCCAATCTCAGAACTCTTTTTGCTCTCCGTGCTACTTGCGGATCGTGGGTCACCATCACAACCGTTCGCCCCTCTCGGTTCGTTTCGTCTAGAAACTCGATCACCTGAGCGCTCGTTTCGGGGTCGAGACTGCCCGTAGGCTCGTCGGCTAAAATTACGGATGGATCATTCGCAAGCATGCGAGCCAAAGCTACTCTCTGCTGCTGCCCCACACTCAGTTCGGACGGTTTGTGTTCCAGACGATCACCCAGCCCCAGACTCTCCAGGAGGCTAGCGGCTCGCGCTTTTTGTTCCTTGTCGGTTGCGCCTCCCAGAAAGAGGGGCACCTGAACGTTCTCCAGGGCAGATAAATAGGGAACGAGGTTAAATGTTTGAAACACAAATCCTATTTTCTCTCCCCTGAGCGCCGCTCGCTGGTCAGGCTCAAGGTCATAGAGAGAGGCGCCGTCGAGCAGAATGCGTCCCGATGAGGGAGAGAGCATGCCGCCGAGAGCTAGTAGAAGTGTGCTTTTTCCGCTCCCGCTAGGGCCGACAATCGAAACAAAATCGCCGGAAGGAATCTCCAGACTCACATCGCTGAGAACCGTCACGACCGGGCCTCGGTGATTATACGTTTTGGTTACGGCCTCCATTTTCAGCATGAGTCACACCTCCTGAAGGGTAGCAAAGGGGTCCAGGCGGGCGGCCCGGCGAGCCGGGAAATAGCTTGCGATAAGGGCGATCAAGACGGATATTCCGATTGCCCAGAGCACCAGCGTCGGCATGGGCAACACAGATATTCCGGCGACTTTGGGTCCAAGAAGCAGCGCTAGTATCGTGCCAAGCACATAACCGCCAACCCCTCCGGCAAGCCCCAACAACAAAGCCTTCAAAAGGAACATCTTCAGGACGAAGCTGGAACCGGCTCCCAAAGCCATAAGAGTACCGATTTCACGTCTGCGTTCATAAACGTTTCCGTACATGTAATTGGCAATGCTCGCTCCGCCCACCAGGACAATGACGGCAACGAAAACCATCGATAGATTCGACATCATGCGATTCGTCTTAATCTGGGTATCCACGACTTGCGCAATGGTGACTACCTTGGCTTCAGGAAGCAATCCGTTAATCTTAGGAACTAGACCTTGGGATATTTGATTGCAGCACCCCACGATCTCAATCACATTGATCACACGGCCTTTTCCGGCGAGTTGCTGTACCGTGTGCAGGTGCGCAAAAATCCGAGAATCGTCCACAGTGCCCGTCTGCGGAAGAACCGCAGCCACTGTGAACGTCTTCCCCGTGACCGAAATGCCATCGCCGGCCTTGAGGCCCAGGGCGCCGGCGACATCTGCCCCAACCAACGCCTCAGTGTTGTTCAGACTTTCGACAACTCGTGTACGCACCAAGGTTTCCTTGGGTTGGACCGGAGTTAGTCCGGGAATTGAGACCACAGTTCCACAGCCTTCGGGTCGAGAGAACACCCCGGCCATTTGCCACACGGCTTTTGCCTGAAACTCGCTTTTCGGCAAAATCCCGGTGAGCGTGAATTTGTGACCTTGGATTTCTGCTGGAAGCGACAGCTTGGGAGAAAGGTTGTCCACGCCCTGAAGGTTCGATTGGGTGAGTCGCTCCACGTATTCTTCCGGGAACTCTTCGCCTTGCATGTCAGCGCTATAATAATTCTGGAGAGTCACGGATTTTGGTAGAACAAGGATATTGGCCCCCAGCGCGTCCAACTCTTGTGCCACGGCTTTCTCAGAATAAAAGGCGATATTCTTTATGGCCACGATCACTGTTATTCCAAGGAGAATCGCAAGCAGTCCGGTCACGACCTGACTCTTGCGTTCAAAAAGCTCTTTCCGGACCAGCTTTGTAAGTTTCATTGCCAGGCCCTCTCACTTTGCGGGAGGGCAGCATTGCCCCCCGGGCTGGCAGCCGGCAGCACAGCTCGAAATGGCGCTGGTCAGGGTTGTAATGATCTGATCCTTGTTCGTTGCGCCTTTGAAGCTTCCGATAACTGAGCCAGGGGGCGCCACGAGAATCGTCGTGGCCTCCTCGACGGGGGAGTTCATTCCCAACTTGGCAAGAAGAGGTCGCTCCGCCGCCGAGTTCGGGTCCACCATGAGCACTTCGGTAGCTGCGGAGTACCGTTGGTCCGCCTTAAAGGCCCGAACGCCGTTCATGGCTTCCGCATTCCATCGAGTCTTCCCATTTTGAAGGCACAGAAGCACTAGTTTCCCTTGCTGCAACGTGCCGAGAAGTCTTTCCGTTAAAGGAGTGCCGAACGCTCCGAGCAGTTGTTCCTTTGTGAACTTGCCGGGGAAACTCGCGGTCACTGCTCCGTTGGGGGCCAAAGCCAGAACCAAGGGCATCGGCGCCTTACTTAGCTGAAATTTATTCACGATGCCCGCTTCTGACGGATCAGTAATGCGCACAACAACCGAATCCGCCCGCGCTGCCAACGCTCGGGCAGCGCCGTTGAAAACTTCTCCCAGGGATTGTGTTTGAGGATCGTCCTGGCGGTAAAAGAAAATGAGAGCGTACTTGTTCGCTTTAGCAGCATGATCGATTGCAGCCAGACTCTTGTTCGGCGGCGGCTGGGGCGCTTGAGCCTCAACTGCTGAAATAAGCGCAAGGGACATTAGACTCACCAGAACCAGTAATGATAACGTAGTCCGTTTCTCCCGAAGCATGAAAAGCCCTCCTTCGACCCGACGCGTGCTACAGCCATCTGCGAAGAAGGCATTCCGAAGCCATCATGTTCAAGAGCCCTATCCAGCATTCCCAATCACTTTTGACGCTCGTGAGTGAAATGCCCCGAGGAGGCATCCATCACTTGTCACCGGCCGCTTTGAGTGACGAATCCTCACCCAAGGCTTCTATCGAAAAACGGCCTGTCAGAAGATCCGCCAGCGCCACCACCGTTTCTCCATCAACCCAGCACTCGGTGAACTTGCCTTTCTTTTGCACATGGATCAGTCCAGCGGTTCGCAACTCCTTGATATGGTGCGAGATGGTCGATGAGACGATCCGGAGACCTTCGCCAAGATCACGGACACATCTCCGCATCTCCTCATCGAAGCTGCACGAGGCGCCTGGTGGGCAGCAAGAAACCAGGTGCAAAAAGATAGCGAGGCGATTGGGATTGGAAAGAGCCTTGAAGGCTTCTGCAAAACGCGTCAGATCATCTTCTCGATAGTTCGACATACGTCGCGATATCCCATGCCTCACGTTGTTTGTCAAGAATAAATCCTCTCGGCCAAATTTCCGTTCACTTACGCAGCGGTCTGGCTCTGTCATTTGCGAGGAGTGAAACGACGAAGCAATCTTGTAGGGGCGCATGGCTGAGACTGTCTCAAATTTATGAACCCAAAATCGTGCCACGATGACCCCTGGGGTGGCCCGGACGTAATACGTCGGGGTCGCAAAGCGACAAGAGGTCGAATTTTGGGGCGCCGCTCATTATCATACTTTGGCGATCATCCATGTCGCTACTTCGGAACCTCTTGCGCCTTCGGCGCCCGGAGGCAGTGGCCTCCGGGCCACCCTGAGTAGCACGATTGTGCCATGACATCGGCTTTTGAGACGGTTTCGGTTATGCGCCCTTCCTGGATTCCCGTTTCCACGGGAATGACGAGATTGCTTCGCTTCGCTCGCAATGACATGCCCGGAGCGAACTGTTTTTCCGCAGCATTGACGCTTTACAGCTTTTTGCAAGAAGTTCATACGGCGCCTTACTCGATTAAAGGTAACTAACGCCCAACCGGACTTACACTTCAAAATCGAAGCGGCTCAGATACTCGTGGAGTCTGACCTTGTTCTCGTCAGCCAACTCCGGACAATCCTCTTGGTCTCTTACTCCCTGTGTGGCTTGCACTGCGAAGACAGTGCAGGTCGGTTCGCCGCATTCGCCGCAATTGGTCCTGGGCAGGAGTCTTAAGATTTCCATCATCTTGGCCGCAGGCCTGCTTTCAAATTTCGGCTCTATTTCTCCGCGGTTTTCCCACGCGTCGTTGATCTCGCCCTTGAGCCATCCAAGGATCTTCTCCGCCTCGATTTCGTCATTGAGCGCATTCACATATATTTCGCGAGCATGCAGCGTAATCAGTTTGCCGTGGACGCGGAGAGTCAGAGAGGGAGGAGATTTCACATAATTGTCTCCTCCGAGCGCAGCATTCAGATATGGGAGAACGTCCGAAATGTCCTGATCGAGATGAGCGACGCAGTGCACTGACTGAAAGTTGGGGTTGCACTTTGGTCGAAACATCTCCTTTTTGTATCCCTCTAACAACATGGCGCTTTCTCCTCATCTATTGCTAAATGTTGGCTATTTCGTATGGCCAAGGCTCACATTTCTTACGACTTTATGGATAGGATAAATATTTCCGGGTCGAGGCTGATAGCTGAGGTTCACTTCGATCACAGCATCCTTCAGTCCCGCTGGTACCGGGATTTCGATACTCTCTTCCTTGGGGGCAAACGGTTGGATACTGGTATCCCGTATGAGGCCCAACTTGTTCTCCGGGCCGAGAACCATCCGAGTAGAACGAGAATCGGTTGATTGGGGCATGTAGATTCTCGATGTTTCGAATATCTTCTTGCCTTCCGCAGTGCTCGCGGTCACATCCAGGACCACCCGATTTTTCGACGGTCAACCGTCAGGGATACGATGACCGGCCTTGCTGACGATCTTCGTCTTGACCACTACCATTGGGAAGAATGCCTTCTCGTCCGGATGGAACGTGTAAGCCAGGGTCTGAACCTCCATGGGTAAGGATTGTCGTAACCGAGCGGACAATTCATCTCGGTCATTGAAATTGGGGGGCATGTAGTGGCCAGCATTCTTCATGTGGCAGTCTTGGCACGTTTTCGTGCCTCCAGCGGGAATGTAGGCGTGAAGATGACTTCCGTAAAGAGTGGCGCATTGAACAGGCATGTCGGGAGAATCCAGGACCGGCCCCAATCCGTGGCATTGTCCACACAGCAATGAATTCTCGAGCAGGGGGCTCTTCTTTACAGGATGCCCCTCATGGTCGGGTGCGTCTTTATGGCCATACACCACCCCCTTCTCCGGCCGACCATGAACCACGGCTTTCTCGTTGTGACACACCAGACAATTTATGTTCAGCTTCCTTATCGTGGCCTTGTCACCCGTGAGCATAGCCTTGGCGATCTCTCCGGCCACGGCGTCGGTTCCATATTTTATCTGGGGAAAATGACACTTGAAACACGGAAAGTCCTTCTTGATAGCCTTATCAGCAGGTTTGTCAGGCCGATCGACCCTTTTGAGGTACTGTTTCAAAAGCATCATGTCATCCATACCGATCAGGGGTCTCGCATGATGAGACTTCTCCCACTGCTCATAGATCTTCTCATGGCATTCCTTGCAACTGGACGAATCGAACATTCTGATGAGTTCATCCAACGTGTTAGCCCTGGTGAGAGTATCTCCGCGTACGGGAGCCCCCATAAAAAGCAGAAGAACGATTGTAAAAAGACCAACTGTCCATCTTGCAATCCTATTGGAAAAGCTTATTAACTTCATGAAGTTATCACCTACGATTTTTTGCGCCTTGCCTGCTTGGGCTCATCCAAGTAACTGCTTTATCTTCTTCATAAAGGGCACGATCCCCGTGGCCACGAATTTGCAGTGCGCCTGAGACTGGGCAATTTCCTGCCTTTTCCCCTGAGATTGATTTTGTCGGCGCCAACCCAAATTTGACTACTGTCGTCATCCATTTTCGGCTTCTCCGGTCCGTGCGGCTAAAATGCGAATCCAATGCTGGGAAACAGGGCTCCTGCAGCTATGTAAAGCCCCACAGCCGTGAGGAGGGCTCCTGCGGCTTTCTTGAGCACCAGATTAGCGGCATGCATCCTCGCAGAACTGATGAGATGCCTGGCAGCGCCAGCAGAAGTCCCAACTGCAAGGATTAGCAAGCAGTGACCAACACCGTAGAACAGCATCATGATGCCACCGAAAACCGCTCCTTTAAGAGGGATGACGCTTACGATCAGTAACAGAGCAGGTCCCGTGCAGGGCAATGAAACCAGCCCGAACATAAAGCCGAAAAGGGCAGCCCCTAAGAACCCCGTGTACTTGGGCAGCTTGTCCTGTGAAATAGGGAGCTGAACATGGAAAATGTCCATAAAATGCAGCCCCAGCAGGACGCAGATCAGAGCCACCACATACACCATGTACTCGGATTGCAGAAATGGAGCAGCCGCCAAACCCACTGTAAAGAGAACGGCTAACTCCACACTGAAACCCACGATAAACACCAGTGTGAACAGAAATGACTTCCACGCCGTGATCTCTTCATCCATGCCTCCAATAAAGCCGATCAGCAATGGGACCATCACGATGACACAAGGATTCAGCGCTGTGAGTGCTCCACCCACAAACGATCCTCCAGCCGCCAGACCTATACTACCTGATGAAACCCACTGCTGAACCATCGCAAAAAGAGATTCCATTGTTCGTCTCCTAAGTTCAAAATTGTGTCGCTGCAAGCCTGTACAGCCAGTTTCAGGAATTCATTGGACCACATAGGTCCGAACTTTCGGCTAGAGACTGCGCTCGCCCATCAGCCGTCATGCGCGCAGTCTCTTCCATGTCCCCAGACCTATCGAGGCGCTCCTTGAGTAGCCGGAATCGACTGGGGAGCGCCGGCCTGAGGGGCCGGAGCAGGCGGCGCCCCAGGCGCAGTAAGCTCGGGAAGCCCCATCTTGCTGAAAACGTATCCGATCTGGTTGCGCTCCAGTGTCCCTTCATGTCTGAAAAATTCCTTGCCATCCGGGGACAGAAAGACCTGCGTGGGCATCATCCTTATTCCAAAACTCCGTACAAGGTCCTTATTAGCGTCCATGTCCACGGTCATGACAATTGCCTTCCCCTGGTAGGCCGCTCCCATGTCGTCCAGAATCGGCTTCATATATTTGCACGGCACGCACCAGCCTCTTCCGAATTCGAGCAGGATAGGGACCCGTTTGGCCGTGAGAGCCTTGAGATCGATTTTGGGTTCCGTTGCCGAGGCGCTTGTCGCAATGATTGTCAAAGAAGCCATCAAGAGGCCCAACACCACGATCACATACGGTCTTTTCATTACTAAAATCTCCTTTTGTCGTATAATTATATCGATTTATTCGAGCTTTATCTCGTTTACGTAATCTCGTTTCTTCTAACAGCCCTGTTGTGGAAACCGGATCAGGTCTTTGACCACCAACATCTCCTGAATGCCGAGTCTCATTCCCTTGACTGCGGCAGTAGTCATCCGTATAGAGTTCGGGATGTGGCCCTTGGCGTAGAATTCCTCGTCAGGCTCAACGTCCTGCCTGTCAAGGATCCTCACGTTCGGATCCTTCAGATGGTCTGCCAGCCACTGAGTTGTTACTAGAAACTTCCCGTTGGGATAACTTCCGTTTTCGACAGCCCATCCGGCGCATGTTATTGTCAGGAAGAACGCCACAACAGAAAAAGTGATAACAATCCAAGACATCCATCCTCTATCAACCACAAAAATATTTCTGTTCATTGTGATGGCAAGCTCCTTATATTATTGCAGCTTAGCTAAGAGTTGCGCCCACTCAGTGGCGCAATAAGAGCAGTCCTCTATTTCTAGTGCTCATGCTAAAAGACGAATGATTAGGGCACGTCCTCTTCGACGGAATCGAAAGGACTCAGCCGACAGGGAATCAGATCAGGAGAACGCAGGTAAACGAAAGGGGAGTAGAAGAATGTGACGATGTGTACGGCGGCAATTGCATTAATGGCGGGCCACTTCCCGCGACAAAGCGGTAATCAGTCACATGAGAAACAAGCGAATAACAGCAGACTGATTTGAATTGGCGTTGAACTTCGCTGAAACGCTGAGTCGGATTTATGGCGAGTGCGGCCCGGGGAATAACAGGACACTTTTTCTGCTTATTGCAGTTGCATTTCGAGGTCCCGCTCCGGCTCTCAGCGCCGGCAGCGGCAACTTCTCCACTACTGTGTTCAGGCGTAATGATGGCCAGGGCTCCGACGTCGATTCCAAGGGCTCGCAAGGATGGAAATAGCGCCCCTGGACAGGATAGGCGTAGTCCGCCGAATATGTGAAGCCCCATCAGGATAGCCATGACGAGGCCCGCCCATTTCTTGTGTGCGCCCATTTTCTTGATGTTCCAACTCATCAATGCGTCGTGCATCCCTTTATCGTAAGCAGCAACCTCTCGATAACTCCTATCGGTCACCTGAGTGAGATACGCTGCTTCTTGAATGGCTGTTGGCCGAACGATTCGGCAACATCTTTCTCGGCTCAGGTACCGTCCCTATCACCGGATATCAGCCGAGTCAAGCCCGAAGTGAGCCTGCAATTCGCAAACCAGTGCCCCACAAATGGAAGACCAAGCGCTGCGACCGCTGCCTAAGTGACTCAGGCAGAGAGCCATTTCAGAATTTCCGACTCTTTGGGGACCTTGCCGGCTACCTTTACCTCTCCATTGACCACTACCGCCGGCGTCATGAACACGCCGTACTTGCCGAATTCCTTGATGTCCTGGACATACAGCACTTCAGCATCCAGACCCTGCTTCTTTACTACGTCCTGAACCAGGTCGTAGAGTTTGTGGCATTTGGCTCAACCTGCTCCTAAGACTTCCACTTTCTTCATCAAATCCTCCTGTTTATCAAAATCGCCAAAGAAGACGATTTGCTTTGAGACTCCCCAAACGTTAACAGCTCTGATGCAATCTAATAATATCTGGAACGCCCTGACTGACTGGCACAGATGTTCAGGTCCGGATTCTTTTCGAGAATCAGGTCCGCCACCTCAGTGTGTCCTTGATCGGTTGCTATGCTGAGCGCGGTATATCCTTTGTTCGTCTTGACATTTATGTCTGCGCCGTTCTCCAGAAGCAGCCGTGCGACTTCTTTGTGACCTTTGAGCGCAGCGCACATCAGCGCAGTCTGGTTGTAATCGTCTCGAGCGTTGACATCGGCTCCTCGGTTCAAGAGGGCCTGCGCCACTTCCGGACGGCCCTGGGACGAAGCAGCCATCAAGGCAGTCTTGCTGTATCGGCCCCTTGTATTCACATCTGCTCCTTTGGTAATGAGTATTTCAATTACCTGCTGATGGCCCCTAAACGCCGCACGTCCTAGAGCGGTTTTCCCCTCGCTGTCTTTCGCTCGCGGGTCTGCTCCTTGATCAAGCAATGACAGCACTTGGGGGGTATCGCCGGCAGCCGCGGCCCGGCTAAGCTTGTCTGAGAGGCTCTCCTCCCGAGATGCGTAGGCCACAAACGAAAGCACGATTGACGCAACAACTGCGGAAGCCACCAATTTTACTAAGGACTTTGCTCGGACCGGCTGCCATTTCATTAACTTATTCATCACAGTTTGATAATTCCTTTCACAATTCATTTTCTGTGCAAGCCCTAATATCACCTACAGGCGTGACCGGCAATTCCCGCGAAATTAATCGACGAATGCGCCAAAAATCATTCCGGCAGTTGTTGACAACACGCAAACCAGGCTGACAAAGACGAGAGTCTTCTTAAAGCCCATGACGCTGTTGATAACCAGCATGCTGGGCAAGGACAGGGCCGGGCCCGCCAATAGTAAGGCCAAAGCCGGGCCTTTGCCCATTCCGCTCCCGATAAGTCCTTGGACGATGGGCACTTCCGTTAGCGTGGCAAAATACATGAACGCGCCGGATACAGACGCAATGGCGTTGGACCACACCGAGTTGCCTCCAAGCGCCCAGGCAACCCATTCATTGGGAATCAAACCTTCCTTGTCCGGACGACCCAGTAATAACCCGGCAAAGAGCACCCCAATTAGAAGGAGGGGCAAAATCTGCTTTGCAAAACCCCAGGACTCGTTGAACCAGTCCTGTGTTTCTCCTTCGGAGGTGGTTGCCATGACGGATAGCGCTATGACGCCAGCTGTAAAAGGCACCAGCGGGTCATGCGGGAAAAACCAGCCCACGACTGCCACAGCCGCGGCGGAAATCGCCATCTTCCATAAAGGGACCTCGAACCACAGAACCAAGACCGCCGCAAAACCAATTGAGAGTAGTCCCGTAATGATCCACTTTGACGAGAAAATGCTGTACCAAAGCCCAGTATCTGTGTCGGGCTTGCCCCAGTTGGCGAATACCAGGACACCAACCATCAAGGCGAAATAGATAGTCGTCTTCCACAGAGCCCGACCGTCAAGACTCTTGCCCGCCATTGCCGCGAGAGTTTCTACCGTGCGTTGCTCCTCTTCCTTCCGAAAAATGAAGCTCATCAAAAGGCCGATGATCACACTAAACGAGACAGCGCCAACAGCCCTGGCGACTCCCATTTCCAGCCCGAGGATGCGAGCGGTAAGAATAATCGCCAGCACATTGATGGCAGGTCCGGAGTAGAGGAACGCGGAAGCCGGACCCAATCCTGCGCCTCGAGTCCATATACCGGCGAAAAGTGGCAGGACGGTGCAGGAACAGACAGCAAGCACCGTTCCCGACACGGAAGCAACCGGGTAGGCGATAAACTTGGAAGCCGTCGGCCCGAGGTATTTCATAACACCTTCTTGGCTGACGAAAACGCCTATGGCGCCGGCGATGAAGAAAGCGGGCACGAGACATAGAAGGACATGCTCCTGCGCGTACCACTTCACCAGATGGAAGGCTTCCATGACCGCGTTGTCAAACCGGGCATTCCCTACCGGAATGTAGTAGCAGGCGAGAAAGACCCCCAAAATCACAGTTAAGGGCTTCCATTCTTCCTGCCAATAGGTTACAAGTCTGCTTTCCTTGAGTGTTTCGATCAGCGTTTTAGGAGGGCTAAGTAAGGATTCCCCCGGCGTCTGAGTCCCAACTACTGACAGTTTGCTCTCTTCCATCGCATCTTCCTCTCTCCAAAACAAAATCTTTTCAGTTGGCCGCAACTGAGTCGGGCGAGCTGACTCATGGTTTTGAAATGTCCGCTTTCAAGATCAAACGTTACTTCTCTTTAGCACTATTTGGCTACTTGCCAAAAGCCTCAAATATCGGCCGACTAATCCGCCTCATATCTGCGCTTCCTCTCAAAACAGCATCATTACGCACAGCCTCCACGTCGGTCATGCCACCATAACCGATCTCTGTTCATCGAGCCTCTTGATCACAACTCCTTCGACACACCGCACGAAATCAAGAGCGCACGGCATGGTGAGGCTATACATGATCTTGAGGCCGTCCCTTCGGTCCGCAACTACGCCTGCTTTCTTGAGGATTGAGAGGTGCTTCGAAACGTTAGAAATCTCCGTGCCAACATGGGCCACGATGTCGCAGACGCACATTTCGCCCTGTTGAAGGAATTCGATCACTCCAAGACGTAGAGGGTGCCCCATGGCCTTAAAGACCTCAGCCTTCAATCTTAGTCGTTCTTTCTCATTCGGAAGCATGTCCGTTTCTCCATTTCACCATTTTCTCAAATGGTATAAGATCTTCTTTCCTGTGTCAAGTGTTTCTTTCTCCTATGGTCAAAATTCTTGAGTGATGACAACATAGTCCACCATTCCGTCAAATACTAAATGACTCTCCACGTTATGTCAAGAGCTTTCTGTTCGTTAGTAACAACTAATTAATAATACGAGGCATCACCAGAGACCGCCGCCGGTATCACAGCCGGAACCTACCAAAATGATGGGCGATCCCGCTGAAACGGTAGCATGCCCCGGTAGAAGACCGGACTCAATCAAAGGAGGTCAGAATCGCTCAATAATAATAGTATCCGCTGGAAGAACTGCTTGCCGGCCAGTAACCGCTGCTCGAAGAGCTGGCAGGCCAATAGTGCCCACTGCTACTCGAAGCGCCGCAGTTGTAATACCCGCTACTGCGCCGTGCGTAATGCCATCTTTTAACATGGAACAAGGGCTTGACATTTGACCAGCTTGTGAGGGATCTATTTACCAAGTGTGTCCAGCATGAAATGGAATTGGATTCTTTTTCTCGTTGTCTTTATGTTTGCAGTCCCGCAGGCAGTATGTCTGTCTCGTGACGATCTTCCTGCTCCGTGTGAGTGTCCGGTCGATCCGAGGGTCAGCGCTTTATGCATAGCCTGCAAGGGTGACTTACAAGAAGTCCGGAGGCTACTCAAGGTGATTCCGACCCCAAATGTCGCCGCAAACGGAACGTCCCCACTCTGTATCGCCGCGAATCACCGGCGCCATGCAATAGTTCAGACCCTTCTCTCTGCCAAATCGGATCCAAATTATCGTCCATTAATGGGCACTGGAGTCTATGGAAGTCCGCCGCTCCTTTGCGCTGCGAGTTGTGATCCTTCTCAGCCCTTCCAATCCTGTGAGGCCGTCGTCAAAGTCCTCATATCGGCGGGCGCGGACATAAACCAAAGCGATTCCGAGGGCTATACGCCTCTCATGGCAGCCTCTTCCGTCGGCAACCTTGAAATGGTAAACCTTCTCATCAAGAATGGCGCCCGCTTGAATGCTGCAACAAGCTCCAAATGCACGGCACTCCATTACGCTCGCAAGAATGGGCGCCTCGACATTGTCAACGCCCTCTTGGATCTAGGCGCCAAAGAGTAGCCTCCTCCAGCTTTGCTCGCTCCTTTTACTCCCAAAATACAATCAGTCGCCATCCGGAATTATGCGGCACTATAGGGTCTTCACTGGCCGCAAATTGTTAAATATCCTTATTTTTCGACGCCTTCTTCTTCGTGTTGCAGAAGGACGTTGGCGCTGCAATGCGTCGTGCCTACGCCCCGCGCTAGACCAGGTAGGAACTGTATGGTTGACGCACTAGATGTCAGTCCGCAATTACGCTATGAACCTGTTTCTCTTTATCTTTACAATCGCTTCCCACTCACCTACCCACGACCGTCGGATCGATCTTTAACGTAACTTCTGTATTCCCGCAGCAGGGCATAGGCGTACTCTCTACGCACACGTTCGGACTCGGGGATATAGTTCTTTTTTTCCTCTAGCCGTTTGATGATCTCTTCGGCGGTCTTATCGGTTGCCTTCATGTCTTCAGCGTAGAGTTCGGCCATGATACCGTCCAGGCCCTTAAGGCCGACCTGCGTGTCGTCCGGGAATGTCAGTATGCGCCGGCCAACTGCCGGTAGTGGAGGGACTCATCCGTCTTTTCATCCGCTTTCTTCATGCGGTGGTAAAGATTGCTCACTTGTCAACATATTCTCTGAACTTTTGGGTATATCCTCTTCATCCCGTGACATATTTAACCTCCATACCGGCACGGGCCGGCAGGTGTGCCGCAAGCATGATTATATTGACCATCCTTGATCAGTCCGGGTAGTTCATATGCCGTTACCCCACCATAGTTTTCAGCAGGCACAACCGTCGTCACGTTACTGAGAAAAACCTTTTTGCCCTGCTTCCGGAGCGTATCTCACCGTCCGTAACTCCGTCAACTGTTTTCTCCACCGTGCTCGTCACCCGAAAACAGCCTGGTTGGCGAAGCGGCGGCACCTGGTGTTGTCCCAACGCAGGGTTTTCTTCCCCTGTTTCATCCGGTTCTCAACATCGCCAGCTCCGTTGTATACCTTGATCACTTTCCCGGCAGGGAGCCTAGAATTGTTCACGATGAATCCGATCCTAGGGCAGAGTTCCACATGTCAGCCGTAATGCGCCGTAATGCAAAAAAGGCCCCGAAAATCCGGGGCCTTCCGTAAATGCCGGACTCTGTGAATGTTATCGGTTGGACATTTGCATCGGGCAGCCGGGGCAGGCGCGTCCTCTGCCCATACCTGGTCCGCCTCCGAAACCGGCGCCGCAACCCATGCCTGCTCCGAGGCCAAAGGTTCCAAGCTTTTGGCGTTGTTCCGGAGTTAGGAGGGATCTGAATTTGGCGCTCATAGCCCTACGTTCATTTCGCATGGTGTCCTGAAGCCCCCAGATCTCCTGTCTCTTTTTCTCGATGGCCTGCTCATCCGGATTATCTTTCGAGGTCAGCTCCATCATTTCGATCCTCTTTTGCGACATCTGAACTCGGAGCGGCTCTGTTTTCTTGAGCATGTCCAGTCTGAGGGATTCCGCCTGCTTCTGCTGCTCTTTAGTCAGATCGCCCCACATGGCTCCACCAGGACCCATGCCGCCGCCCCATCGGCCGGGCCCGGCATAGACTGTAACAGCCAAGAATAACGCAATCAGCAGAGCCACAGGTATCACGACCTTTGTAGATTTCATCAATAAAGCTTCTTTCGCGGAATTATTGTTTCTATTATTGGTTTACAAATGTGGGCGGCAAATCCCGCGAAAGATTCTTTCAATTCTTTCCAGGTACCGCCTGCGGAGGACCGGGAGGCTGACCAGGGCCGCACCAGCCCCTTCCTCGGCCGTGGCCCATACCGCGGCCAGACCCCATTCCAGGGCCGAAAACCGCACGGGCCTTCAGAAAAGTGAGGAATTCCTGACGCTTTTCATCAGGGAGAGCTGCCATGACCTTACTAATTCTTGCTGCGGCCTGTCTTTCGATTTGACCTGTAAGAGCAGCCAAGTCCCGAATTTTCGGCTCCACGGCCTCAGGATTCCCCGGGTTCGCAGCGAGCAAGTCCAGGGCTTCCGCCCTCTTTTCATTGATACGACTCCTGAGTTCCAGCATGGGACCAGGTCCGTCGCGCATACACTGCTTCCTGATGAACCTGAAATCAGCATCGGTGAGTTTTGAGTCACCGACACGTGGGAAAACGGGCTGTCTTTGCATTTCCAAATAGCGCCATCCGAACGTCCCGGCAACGGCCAAGTTCAACACCAAGGAGAACACAAAAATGGAGGTAAAGAGCGCCTTTTTCATCGGCCGGTCTCCTCGGTTCCGACCGCCATCAAGAGATCAGCCAGAGACTCGCCCGCATTCGGGGCGATCATTTCCATCGTACTCTCTTCGTCGTGAATCAGGAGCGCTTTGCTCACAGAACGATCGGCAATATTTCCCATACCTATGGCTAGCAAGACGGTCACGGCAAGAATGGACACTTGTTTCCGGACGGGCGAGAAAATCCCATTAGACGGCTGACCTTCCAGGCTAGAGATGCGGGCTTTGACCTTGTCCGCAAGGTCGGGTGGCGCCTCGGCCAGGGCTAAAGCCTTCAAATCCCGGTCCACGCAGGTCATGCGCTCGTGAACCGGGTGACAATACCCACACCCCGCCAAGTGTCTCAGCAACTCAGTAGCCGCGGCCGGCCGGAGTTCGCCGCCCAACAGCTTTGAGATGTTTTTCTGATGACTCTGGCAATTCATGGCAATTCCTCTAAGAAATTATACTGTCCTTCGGGTGATAACTCGCGAAAAAACTTGCGCCCGAACGAACCCATGTCCGATTCGGAACACCTTTCGCCGGGCTCCACGAAAACGAAGAGAGCAGGAAATTCTCCACTCAGAATGACTTCTCACGTCCTATTCCTCCAACACATCCATCAGCGTCTTGTGCGCCCTAAATATGAGCGACTCCACCGCCGACACTGAGGTTTGCACAACCTGAGCAATTTCTTCGTAACTCATATTCTCTTGCGCCTTTAACAGCAACGCGGTCCTTTGTCTCTCCGGCAGTTTTGCAATGGCCTGCGTTACCCTCGCGAATTGCTGTCTTTGTGAAAATGCACAGATTTTTGTCGCGACCTGCCCCGCAAGTAACTGTCAAGGAGGTAGAAGATGATAGAGGTGAGAAATCTCTCAAAAACATTTCAAAAGACAGGATGGAAGTGCGCGCGCTTCAAGATGTTCCCTTGGCATTCTGAAAGGCGAGTTTGTTTCAATAATGGCCCCTTCAGGAATGGGCAAGAGCACTTTACTGAGCGGCCTTGGTGGCGGTCGTTGGACCTACCGTGGCGCAGACCCTTTTCGCTGGTCGAGATCCTGTCGGTGAGTCAATCAGGATCGGAAAGATCCTGTTCAAGGTAATCGGCGTGACCGTACCCAAAGGCGCAGTTTCCGGAGAAGATGAGGATGACCAGATCCTGGTTCCATTGCGAACTGCCATGAACAAACTTGTGAACGTCACATATCTGAGCAACATTTTCATCGAAGCAACGGGATTTGAGAGCATACACACCGCAGAAGCTGAAATCAGGTCACTCCTGAGAGAGCGCCATCGGCTGCGTGAGGGCAAGGAGGATGATTTCACGATTCAGAATCAGGCTGATGTATTTGAGGCGCAAAGCTACTTGGCAAGGACCTTCAGCCTTCTGGTTGCGAGCATTGCCATCATTTCCTTAATTATAAGGGGCGTGGGAATATTGGGAGTGATGCTTCTCTCCATCAGGGAGCGGGTGAGCGAGATCGGAATACGCCGTGCTGTCGGCGCCAGACGAAGAGACATACTCGTCCAATTCCTCGTTGAATCTTCATTTCTAGGGGTGGTGGGAGGAATCGCCGGCCTTCTAATGGGGATTGGCGGTTTGGCCGGGGTGAAGCATTTCTCCGGGATGCCGGTGGTTTTGGCGCCGGACTACGTGGTTCTGTCCCTTGTCTTCTCTATTGCCACTGGGCTCATCTTCGGCATATACCCGTCGTGGAAGGCTGACCGGCTCGATCCAATCGAAGCCCTTACCACCAAAGCCTAGCCTGATCCATTTCTTCTACAGTCCAGTATTCCGGACTCAACCGCAGTCTGCGGTCATGCGCGGTAAAGAGTCGTCAACCGGTTCTTCGGATGAGATCTATCAGTCTACAAAAGCGCTCGCCTCTGTCAGCCATTCTTGGATCTGTTTTGCCGAAGGAATCGAGCCCTGGCAGACTACCTTGTCGTTTATTATAAGCGCAGGCGTTCTGATGAATCCGTACCTGGCAATCTCCATGACGCCTGTAATGTGCTCAAAAGACGCCGGGAGATCCATCGAGTTCAACACGCCGATCACAGTCCGAACCATCTGGTCGCACAGCGAACAACCGGGCCCGAGAGCTGTTATGCGCAGAGCCCCATGAACAGCTTCTTCATGCGGCTGACCGAGATGTTTGCGAAACTCCCTGACGAGAGCTTTTCCATAAGCGTCGCAACTGGAATTGGGTATGTAGTTCTTCTTACGGAGCCGCTCCAAAAGCGCCTGTTGGATTTCGTGATCCGATTTGTCCTTATGGGTTGCCGCGATTTCCTCGATTGCGCTCTTCAGGCCCATGAGCCCGACTTCAAAATCTTCGACACGAAATCTCGTGTAGTCCTGTTGTGACATTTACTATACCTCGGAGGAGAGAAAAGCTTTTCCGGGCGTTCGCCTTCCTAATGCCAATCGGCAAAATGATCCGCGTGGGTTCTCAGGTATGCCCCCGGTTTGAAATAGTGATCATAAAATTCAAGGTCCAAATGGTGCGCCTGCAAATAGATAAAAGCCTGGACGCTCGGGACGGTTCCCGGGAACTTACCGAAACGATCGAACGTGTATTGGGCCTGAACCGAAACACATTCCTTGAATTCATCGCTGTGAATCTGTGCGTTGCTCCGGACCGATGCGCTGTCTTTCCAGGCCCCTGGTGTTTCAGAATGAAACGGTCCGCCCGGACCGAACTTGCGTTGCGCAAAAGCCTTGACCGCAGCACGCATGTCAGGATAGTGAGGCGGGCAAAATCCTTCAAAGACACCGTTTAGACCGGTAGGATTGGGAAGGACCCATCGTTCGTCAACGTCATAACGGAATCCCAGACCCGGTATTTCCGGCGCCCCGCTTGCGCCCAAAACCGATAATGGATTCATCCCGTTGAACATCCAGCCGCCAAGGCCCATGGCTTGTAGCATCAACACGCCGGCATAGCATGAAAGCACAAGCTCCGTGGAGCACTCAATGAGTGAATCCCGTTCAACCACACTTAACGGCAATAGGTTTGTCTCATCATATAGGCGGCGATAGCGGTCCAGCCCTGGAATCGGAGTCTTATTCACATCATCGTACAAGGCGCATCCATTTTGAAGGTAAAAGCAGAGGTTCGCTATCTGGTGCTGAGCGACATCAGCCACGGGGATTACCAACAGACTTCCGGGACGGTTTACCACCCAGGTGTTGTGGCCTGAGATGTGCGGTTCCTCAGCAGGCAAGTGGAGACGCACGTCGCTTAATTTCCGTATCCGCTTACTATGAGCCTCGCTTAACACCTCAATATCGTGGGGACGATCGGCGCCCGGATCAGTGAGAGCCGGGGCGTCTCGTGTTCCGAAGAAATAGACTCCTTCATCGTCCGTAAAGAAGATTTCGCTAGTGTGAAAACCGGCTGCGGATGGAAATATCCGGCCACCTGCCGCCGCTGCGTAGTTGGGAAGATGTGGGGCATAGTGTGCGTTATACATGTGCGCATAATGCCAGCCCGTAGCGCCTGCCATAGCGGTAAGGATCATGATCCTTTCCGGCTCGGTGAGCGGGACGGGTTGTTGTCTGGATTTGAATGCCAAGGGTCCGGCCGGTATCGACGCCCCCAGCGGGAAGCGTCGGGACCGCCGACCCAATAGCGCTTGAACTAGTGGAAATTCCAGAGCCTTTTGCCATCCGCTCGGATATTGTTTGCTATTCATCCCCCCTCCATGATCAACGACCTATCGATCCGCGTTTCGCAAATGCTTACAGCTAGAATACGGCGCCGTCGGCCTTTCAATCAAGAACGTTATGAGAACTTCGCAAACATTCGATTATTCGGGACTCAACTTCGGCGCTTAAGAACGGTTGTTTGACTGCAAAGAGGACGATTGCCATATTTACTATGACAAGAATCGAATGGCGGTAAGGTGGAGTTTCGATTCCAGAGGATATATACCGAGAAGTCTCTCTTCTGAGCCACAATTCTGTACCGTGTTGCGGTTGGAGCGGGGCGCGCGAATTGCCGGACGAGGCCGAGAGTCGATTCCGAGAGTATGAGTTGTCTGGTCCGGAAAGGACAGAATACTATGAACGGAAAACAGAAGCTTGAAGATCATCCGATGCAAATTGACCTGGATCCTGTAATCCTTGAGGGCAATTTGAGTATTCCCTCCGGAGCAGAGGCCATTGTTTTGTTTGCGCATGGCAGTGGCAGTGACAGCCACAGTCCTAGAAATAGATTTGTGGCCCGGATGCTTCAGGAAGGCAGGCTTGCGACTCTGCTAACTGATCTGCTCACGCCGGAAGAGGAGGAGATCGACGTGCGGACACGCAGGCTACGGTTCGATATTGACCTGCTTGCGCTCAGAGTTATCGGTCTCGTGGACTGGCTGACCACGCAACCCTATACGAAGGACCTCAAGGTTGGATGCTTCGGTTCGAGCACCGGCGCGGCGGCCTGTCTCATGGCGGCAAAGGAGCGGACAAAAACAATACAAGCCATTGTGTCTCGGGGAGGCAGGCCCGACCTGGTCGCATCGGCTTTGCCTGGAGTGGAATCGCCCACGCTCCTCATAGTCGGCGCCAACGATGTTCCTGTGCTCGGGCTGAATCGGGACGCGCTGCGGCGCCTCAGATGCGAAAAGAAACTCGAAATAATTCCCCACGCTACCCACTTGTTTCCGGAACCTGGCGCTCTGGAAAGGGTTTCCATTCTCGCACGCGAGTGGTTCACGCGCCATCTTACTACCGTCTCTGCGGCCGCTCAATCCGCTTAGAGAAATTGCCTGTGGGGCAGGCTTTCCAGCCTGCCAATTGATATGTCATTGCTAGCGCAGCGAAGCAATCTCCAGCTTCGGGGATTGCTTCGTCGTTTCACTCCTCGCAATGGCAGAGTGAATCAAGGCAGGCTGGAAAGCCTGCCCCACATCTGAGGGCGCACAGCCGTGCGCCCCTACTGTAAGAATGAAATCACGAGGATCTTGTTACTTCTTCTCGGCATTAACGAAAATATTCTGAGCATTTACCACCAGAACATTCTTGTCCAGCTTTCCGACCGTGCCTTGCACAACAACCTCGGCGAGTGGTTTGAGACCATTCGTGCCTTCCATAGCGATTCTCAAGGGTTTGCCTGAACTATCCACCACCTGGACCGCTGCCATCTTGGACAGAAGCTCTTCCCTCGGAACCTCACAAAAATCTGCGCAGCCGTCTTTGCACGTACCGAGACTCAGATCCGCAATCACGAACATAGCCATCTTATCGGCAATGGGTTTGGCAATTCCTCCGACTCTTCCGCGAACCACCACGGGCTTGCCTTCTTGAGCCTTCTGCCTTGCTTCGGCCACGCCCATTGCATTCTGTGGGGCCTGGGTGACGAAAAGTCCTGCGGGCAATCCCGCCACGGGTCCCTTGGCCGGTATCGGCCTGTCGGCGTTTGCGGCAGACGCAAAGGCAAATATCAGGACGACCGACACGGTCATAGTAATCATAATTGTCCAATTTTGACTAGATTTGCGCTCGTAACAAAACATCTGAACTCCTTTCTTCAAGCGGTTTTTAGAGCTTCAGTTATTGGCAGCCTCAGGCATCTCCAAGCCGGAGGTAGCGCCCCTAGTGTGCCCATTATTAGACCCGCGGCCAGTCCGAATAGCAGGACTCGATAATCCACCACGAGTTGAAAAACACCCATACTGAATTTTACTGCCCGGCCATCCAGCAGGATCAGTCCGAACAGCGATCCAATCAGGGCGCCTGCGGCGGAAATCAAGATCGACTCTTGAACAAGGCTCAGGAGAATTGCCGAGCGCGAAAACCCGAGCGACTGCAACATTCCCAATTCACGCATACGGGCAGCGAAGGCCGCATACATGGTGTTGAGCCCTCCGAACAGACCGGTCAGGCCGATCAGTAGGGCCGTAGTCCACACCATCGCGTGGACCGGCCGGTAAAATTGCATGATCGAGGAGTAATAGTCTTCTTCCGAGATAGCGGTGAGTCCAAGATCAAGACGCTGCTTGGTGAAAGCGTCCGCATCCGCAACATCAGCGTCTTCGAGCGTGATAATCAGACATGAGACCGTCTCTCGCTTTGTTGCAACCTGAACATCGGTGAGAGGCGCCCAGATTTCACAATCGAAAACAGCGCCGCGAGCGCTAAACCGGCCTACTATCGTCCAGGAACGATTATCGAACCAGAGGCTATTACCGATGGCCAACCGCGATTCCGTTACACCCATCATTTGCGAGGCCAATTTGCCGATCATAATTTCATCTTTGCCCGGGATCGGCGCTCGGCCCTCTACAATTTGGACCCGAGGATGCACGAGGAACGCCTCCGGAGCGAAGCCTCGGACCATAGCGTGCCATTCAGTGGGGCTGTCCTTTTGGTCCTTTATAAGGATTGCCGCATGAGTTTCCGCGGAGACGTACGGCTGGCCCAGCCTTGTCTTGATTCCGGGAAGACTGGCTGCGACCACACCTGCTGCGCTTCCCGGGATTTGACTCCGTTCCAGGCTTTCCTCGCTGCCCGCGGCCAACAAGATTACGTTATCTTGCCCGGATTTAGTGACCAGTGATTTGGACATTCCCCTGACAAACGAGGCGGCCGTGAGCACCAGCAGCGCCACGAGGGCGCTCGCAAGCACGGTCAGAACCAGCCTTGCGCGGGACCGGCCGAGGTTACGGATACTATAGTCAAACGGGAGTAATCGCATATTTGAACCTCTGCGCTTGAGGCGCCTACACTGCTCTAAAGCACTCGGCGATTTCATATTTTGACGCTTGCCATGCGGGCACAAGGCCGGCAAGTATCCCGGTCAAGGCCGTCAGAATCAATCCAAGAATAACCGTTCCGGCCCCTCCATGTATATTGATGCTCAAGCCCTCGACAGACAGGCTGAAATGACCCCATGTGGTAATGAGCGCTCCGGCCAGGAGGCCGATCAAACCGCCCGCGCCGCTGAGGATCAGACTTTCAGCAACTATCAAACCGGCAATGAGCTTGCCGGAATAACCGAGCGTCTGCATGATCGCGTGATCCTTGATCCTGTCCTGAACTGATAAGACGATGGCGTTAAATACGAGCGCAAACACTCCCACGAGACATCCCCAGCCCAACCATTTGGAAAAATTGACAATTTCAAGAATGTCCGAAGTGGCCCTGGCTACGAAGCTCTTTTCCGACCAAGTGGCGGTAGGATCTTGGGCGGTGCGGAATTCTTCGTCAATGGCCTTGGCTGTGGGTTCGAGACGACCGGGCTCAGTTACCGTTACATCAAATTGAGTCACAATTCCGGGCTTGTTATTACCGGTCCTTTGAATGAAATCGAGATGAGCGTACGCTGCATTCTGGTCTTGGGGTTCGGCGGAGGTCAAAATACCTGCCACGTAAATGGTGATTCCTGAGATATCCACGCGATCGCCGACTCTGAGGCCCCGGCGAGACGCGATGCGCTCTCCAATAAGCACGCCGTCGCTGCGGCGCTTCCAGCCTTCAAGGTTTCCATCCACCAAACGAACGTGGCTGAATGCGCCTTGGTCAAAAGCCTCGGTTGGAATTCCCCGAAAGGTGACCACATCAAGCCCGGCCCTGCAATTGCTGACCGCTATTTTTACCGGAACAACGCTTTTGACGCCGGAGATCTTAGCGATACGAACCGCATAATCTTGAGGGAGATTGCTGGTGAATGGGCAGTACCGATCCTGTCGGTACACTACAAGCTTTGTATCGGTCGAGTTGCGATCCGTCGCCTCACGAACGCCTTGCTGCATGGCCTGGACCGAATAGAACAAGAACATTGCCGTTGCCACTCCGGCCAACGTCAATAAGCTTCGGACTCGATGACGGACCACATACTTAAGTACGAGCGGTAGAAATTTCACTCCCGGCAAGCCTCACCTCCCCGCCATCTCTTCATGGAAGGCTGACCTGGGTTCATTAATTGATTCCATTTCAAGTAGCTTTCCTTTGTCGAGGTGGAGGATGCGTTGAGCGTATATGGTCGTTTTCGGGTCATGAGTTACCATGATAAGCGTGCGGCCAAGCTCAACGTTGATCTGTTGAAGAAGCGACAAGATTTCCGCTGCTGAAGTTCGGTCCAGGTCTCCGGTTGGTTCGTCGGCTACGACGATTTTCGGATCTGTAACTATCGCGCGGGCGATGGCGACACGCTGCTCCTGACCTCCGCTGAGTTGCCGAGGAAAATGGTCGTGTCGATCGGCGATGCCGACCAGTTCCAGGGCCGCGGACACTCGCTTGTGCCTGGCAGCGCCTGTGAGATTGTGAAGGAGCAACGGCAATTCTACATTTTCATATGCTGTAAGCACGGGCACGAGGTTATATAGCTGAAAGATGTATCCTATGTTTTCGCCTCGCCACTGAGCCAGTTTCGAACGGGAGAGCCGGCCGACGTCTACTCCGCCGATGACCAGCGATCCCGATGTGGGTGTATCAATCCCCGCGATAAGGTTCAGAAGCGTTGTCTTGCCGCTGCCCGACGGTCCCATGAGAGCGGTAAAGGAACCTTCTTCGATCTCAAGGTCGAGAGCTTCCAGAGGCGTTATGGTCGTTAATCCCTTCACATAGGTTCGGGTAAGACTGTGACATTCGATATAGGCCATGAGAAATCTCCAACATCCGGTTTACGGTCAGTGTCCAGCGAATCCTGAAATTAATTGGTGGGACGGGCGTCTCGCCTGTCCATTTGGGCGCCGGGCAAGGCGCCCATCCCACCTGCAATCACCTTCAGCGGACTGAGACCGTCACTTTCTTTCCGTCTTTGAGTTCGGATGCGCCGCCGGTGACCACCAGGTCCCCCGGTTGCATGCCCTCCACTATCTCGATCCAGCCGTCCACCTTGGCCGACCCGACCTTTATCGGTTTTGAAACCGCGACGGCCCAGTTACCATCAAAGTCGCGCAACACCCATGCAGTGGTATTGGCGCCAGTTCCTCGCACAGCGGCTTCAGGGACAAGCAGCCGATGACGGGCCTTGTCGACGCTTGCGTCCGCTTTTGCAAGGAATTTGACACGTGCAAGCATTTCAGGACGCAGCCTTGGGTCGGGATCTGCCAGAGCCACCTTCACTTCCAACGTGTTCTTTTGAATGTTCGCCTCATGGAGAACTCTGGTGACCGTGCCGATAAACGGTTTATCCGGTAGGACCTCCACGGTGATTTGAGCATCCTGCCCAACGCTGATCTTTGCGGCATCCGCTAATGGGACATCCACACGCGCCTGCATGCGTCCGGGGTCGTACAACGCCAGGACCTTCGCGGAACCTGGGTTGTCCGATATCATCACGACTTTGGATCCGGGCTCGGTGAGCCTGCTCATCACTATGCCGTCCATTGTGGACCGGATTTCCATTCGCTCCAATCTCAGTTTGGCTTCCTGCGAGATTGTTTTAGCTTGATTCAGCGCTGCCTCGGCCTGCAAAACCGACGCCCGAGCACGATCCAGCTTACGCCGCTCTTCGGTCCTCAGAGCCATATGCTCCTTCGAGGCCCGCAGGTCCGCTTCATATTTGGCCGCCAACTGTCTCGCAGCGGCTTGACGCATTTTGAGAGCGCCGATTTTCGATACCTGAGCGTTGTACTGGGAATGGAGCCGGATAAACTCCTGGTCCGAAATGGCGCCGGACTCGCGCAGCCCTATTGATCTATCGTATTGACTCTTGGCATGTTCCAGGGTGGCTTCTTCGGCCGCGATTTCTTCTCCTATTTGTTGCTGAGCCGCTTTGGATTCGGCTAACTGGGCTTCTCCCATTTCGATGGCGCGTTTTCGCTCCACCGGATTCTCCCACTCCACTTGCGCTGCGTGCAATTCGGCCCGTTCCACGGCTAATGTGGCTTCCAGCTCCTTCACTCTATCTTCGACCCGCTGCACAGCGAGCCTAGCGTCCTTGTCCACAAGGCGGGCCACTACTTGCCCCTGGGTAACCGCTTCGCCTTCGAGCGCCAAAACTTCCCGTACCACTCCGTCTGTGAGCGCAGTTACGAATGACTTGTACGGGTCGGCTTCTACCCAACCTGCCGCCTGCACGGTAACTGCTCCGGTCATTGGGCCATCGACACTTTTCAGCAGCACCGGAGACGCCTGAACGCTCACTGCGGGAACAAGCTCCTGATATGCGCTCAGCCCAAGCAAGAGCAAAAATCCTCCAATTATGATTCCCGGAATGAGCGCTCGGGTTTTCCAATTGAACTTTGGGCGAGGTATCACTGCATCGCTCGGATGAGAGGGCTCTTCTTCGGGAACGCTCCTAAGCGCATGTAATTTATTGTCCTTCAAGTTGTCACCTCAAAGATCGTGTCTCTTAATAGTCGCGGCCGCATCGAGTCAATCGTTCACCGCAGAGCACGCCGAGAACGCAGAGAAAAACAAGGTCATTCCGGAAACGTATCCATTCAGTTACATGCGGAGCCACAACCCGGACGCTGTCCTTGCCGTCAGCCATATAGGAGTTTTTTGCGGAAGGGGCGGGAACCGCTTTTTTGCAAAAAAGGGGCTCCCGCATTCTTTCCTTCTTTTCCTCTCTGCGTTCTCGGCGCACTCCGCGGTGAAACGTCTTCCGGCCGCGGAGAATCATATCCCGCCGGGGTTCTTCTCACTGCAAATCAATAGAACGGGGAGATATCAGGACTGAGGTGGTCTAAATAATGAACCTGGGAAGCCCGAAGCCAGAAGTGGCTGGTTCGCTTCTTTATCTGATGGGGCATAGGGAAGAAAAACAGGAAGAGAAAAGGAGGTGGTCAAAAACGGAAATGACGGGCAGACCTTGCAACCGCATGTGTTAGAGGGTCCGGTATCACACGGCTTTGATCCGTGCTTGCCGTCGCACTGTCCGACCTCGCCAAAGGGACTACAACAGTCGTCAATTTCGGCGCTGTCGGTCCGTCCGGATTCCGTAGCGCAAAATGATGAGGAAATCGGCGAAATACTCTTGGGCTGGCAGCAAACGGATCGCACGGTATCGTACGAGTGGGTCACCACGAGGCAAGCGCATATGGCAATTCCGAGAACCTGATGGAGGACCCGGCGTCTCAATTACGTTCTCCTTGACATTAACGGTTACAACATCAGCCGAGGTCTGTCAAGGGCACCGCGGGAAATTAAGGATGGAAGATACCTATTGGTGACAGAACTTTTGACGCTCCGGACTGTCGGTATGTAAAGTTTATGAATTGCTTCTTGATCGAACCTGTAAGGATATTAATCATGAACATTGCAGCTTTTTTGATTGCAAGGTACGTCAAAGCCGGTCGTTTCGGAAAGGCGCTGGCTCTCGTCCCGTTATTGGGCAAGACGGGCATTCGAGGTTTTGTCGCGGGGGTTCGTGATGTCTTCCGATATATAGTTTCGGGAAGGGCCTCCAAGAAAGAACTGGCGATCCTTATTGCCGCAATCCTCTATTTTATATCCCCCATCGATTTCGTCCCGGAATACCTCCCGCTTCTCGGCATCGCCGACGATCTCGCCATAGCCACTATGGTTGCCGCATACCTGCACAAGAAGGCAAGGGAATCTATGGTTGGGAAAGAATCTATGCCGACAGAGGCGGGTACGGTGAAGTGAAAAGGTCGTAGCCTTTAATTTTGACGAAGACGCAAGGCGGACACGGTTGAAATTCCGGAAAGTTATGAATCAGTCAATCTTTGGTCCCTATTAGGTCTTCGGGCGCTTGATTACTCGGTTTTTGACGTTTACCCGGAGGAATGTGAGGCCTGGTATCACGCGAGACTAAGATTTCCACATTCGGGTCTGGAATGCCTTTCAAATCCAACATGTCTTCTGCGCCGATTTTTAATGATTCAAGAAGTTCTTCTCGGGTTCGTTCCTGAGCGTTTACGCCGGGTAGATCGACCAACCAACCGATCCACCATCCTTGGGATTTTTCCATGATTGCTTGATATTGCATCCTGCTTACCTCACAAATGGTATGCCCAGGTCTTTGCAAATCCTTCTGGCCAACTTGTCCACAATCTCTCTGTGTCTCGGGACTTCTGTGGTTAACCCTTCTCGTCCATAAATACTATGTTTCTTACCTTCTCGAAGAAGTTCCGCTCCATGTTTGTCCAGATGTTTTATGAGCGCATTTCGTTTCATTTAGCACAATATATTGTCTCCATGCGGTAAACGTGCTTACCACGTTCTTAAGAAAGTCCGCAAGCGCTTCTTTTTTCAAAACGCAGTGGATGAACACTAGTTTCGTTCCTGGGCCGATTGTGCCATCATAAAGAGCGCCTCGTAGCCATTCCCTCTAAAGCGCCAACGGTGGACAAGAAACTGGTCTTTTCGGATCACTGGCTCGGAGCAACGAATCGGGTAGCGAACTCCGATGTTGCGAGTGGTCGATTCCTTAACTTCACGGCTCTGGTTGCGACAATGTTTTGACGCAAGACTCGTGCTGTCTCTCAAAATACGGGACAATTCTCACGCGCACGAACGGAGTGTAATGGTCATTTCGAAATAACCCCTCGAAAGTCGACTGAAAACCAAGTATGTTTATTATTTCTTCTTTTTGTTTATCCGATGCCTTGAGTTGATCTGCAATGTATTTCCGGTCAGCTATCTCTGAGTTCTTCAGGAACAGTCCCGAGGCAGCATTGGCATGAATGTCAGGATGAAAATCTCGAGCCTTCTGTGAAGACAAGATCATCGCCACCCCGAACTTGCGGATTTCCCGGAACAGCTTCACGATTGCTTCGGAACTGCTCATTTTGTGAGCTTCATCCACAATGACGGCCATTTTAGGCGCAACTTGATGGGGCTGAGACATGAAATAATTGTAGAGCTTTAGCAACACGAACTCCGCCACCGCAAGTTTCACTTCTTCCGAAGGTAACGGAGCTAACCGGAGCACAGTGGGACGACGGATGAATTCGGAGAAACTCTGATCGTTGACGGAACTCTTGAACAGGTTCAGGCTGAAAATGGGGGAAAGTCGATTCAGCAGCGGAATGCAATTAGGCAATTCCCGGATTTTCAATTCCAGCTTGTCGAAAGGGGGATAACCCGCCGCCGGAATTCGTTTTGTTTCTTTGGTGACACCGAATTCCTTGTAACATTCTTCCATCGCTGTCCGCAGATTACTTTCCTGCTGAGCGCCAAGACCGTAAATTCTTTTCAGTATACCCGCGGTAGCAAAAATTCCATTGGCGACCTGGATCCTACCCGAGATTGGATCCGGAACGAGTTCTAAGGGGTTTAGCGGAAGGCCGTCCGCCGGATCAAAAGTTCTGATCCCGGACCCCTTGAGAAATTCGTCTGCCACGTAGTCGTTGTTAAAATCGAAGACAAGCGCTGTTATTCGCTTTCGACTTAGGTCCGATATTAGGGCCTTGAGTATCTGAGTCTTCCCGGAACCGGACGTTCCTACTATAAACATATGGCCGTTCGCCAAACGCGGATTCCCGCCAACTGGATTCCAGTAAATAGGACTCGGCTCGGTTTCCAGCGAATAACCCAGAAACGCTCCTTTGTTGTCCCCTGCATTTTCAGGGCAACATTGCAGGCGAATTCGCAATCGAGTACCGGCATCCAGATCCCTGGGTCCATACACCGTTTCGCATTGCCCGTTTAGGGGACAAACAGCGCAGAGTCCGTCAACAGTTGTAGACGGGATTTGGGCCTCAGCCAAGTCGGGAGCGCTCAACCATCTCCCTATTTCCTCGATAAGGCACATACTGGCGTCGAAAGCGCTTGATAATTGCTGACTGGGTATTCGTTGAATCTCCGGCGACTCATTAAGGTACACGATTACAGCACGGGCGGGGATCCCGGACGTTTCTGCTATGATCCAGGCGTACGAGGCTGCTTGTTCCACGTCACCAACCAGTTCGTGTTGTCCTTTGCACTTGAATTCTATAATCACGAATTCTTGGGCGTCCGGATCGAACAAGAGAGCATCGTATTTGCCGTGAATCTGAAATTTCACTCCGCTTGTGGTTCTAATGGACTTTTTTACGACTTTTTCCGGTGGCAAGAACACCAACTTCAGAAGATCTGCTGACGATTTATATGAGCCCGACTGCGAGCAAATGATCTCTGCAATAACCTGTGAAAGTACTCCGAGCCCCTGTGCCAAGACGATGATACTGTCCCCAGTGAATTTCTTTGATTTGATCGCCGTCTGTAAAGGCGGAGTGAAATACTTCCGGTCCAAGTGGCGCCAGAGAGCAGCGGTCAGGTCTTCCGGTACTCGCCTGTGCTCACCTATAATTCGAATGATATCGAGATCTTTTCCCTTTGCTATCGCCTCAAACATGGGTAAGGCAACATGATCGTGAAAAAAACTTCCTGGGAAGACAATACCTCCGATCCGAATCCAGTGTTTTCGCTGGTTCTTGTATTCCTCGACCATGAGCCTGGGACACAGACAGGCCCTACGGATTTGGGTCGGCCACAGGATCATGTTTTGCCGCCAGACTTCAGGTAATATATGGGAGGCGTCACAGCGAGTTGCTCAAATTTGTCACTATGTTTTCCGATGAGTTGGGCCACAAGATCCGGGGTGACCTTGATCGAAGTTCCCTTTTTGTTAAGACTCAGCACAATCTGTTCCGCCTTGAACTTGAATGGCGGTTGGCTCAGCGTCATTTCCATAGCCTGGATGATTTTTTCTTCTTCGCGGACCTTAACAGCGGCGCTGCCTTTTGCGATTGGAGTCCCCAGGAGGTGATGAGCCAATTGATCAACTAATTCGCTACGGAATTCGTCTCGGATGTAATTCAGCAGAACTGAGCGTTCTACTTCTCTCCGTTGACCATTCGAACGTGCGGTATACGAGAGGTCACCGGCGCTGATCTTGTCCTCGGTGTACACAAGGGCATACAGATCGGCCAAGCTCTTGCAATCAATATAAATGAGCTTTCCGCCGGCAGCTTCAAATTCTATGAGCTTTTCCACAGTCTTGGGCATGCCGCCCTCCTTAGGCGGTATTCGCATTCTGTCATCCCTGAGAACAATGGAAAAATCCGACGCTTCACTTCTCAATGACTCACTCAGCTCGGCGAAGGCTTTGGTTAGCGGACGCCAATGAGCTGCTGTTTCCACTCTCAAAATTGCCGTTTTGGCAGCTTGTGGTTCCTTTGCGGACCGGATAGCCAGTTTGATGGTTTCACTGGAACAATCAATGATTGCACAGTTGCATCCTTTATGAATCTTACGGTTTTCGAAACATAATTTCAGGGCGGCCACGATAGCATCTTGCCGCGCCGACTCCTGTTCCGTCAGCGCAAGGATTCTTTCCCGTTCCGTCGTGAACGAGGCTCTTAAGACTTCCAAAGGATCTTCGACAGAAACAGCCGGTTTCTTCAAAAAAAGTTGGTTGGCGACAGTTATAATTTCTCGAGGACTTGTGATACCTTGCAGTCTGGCTTGAAGTGTCACGCGATTGAAAGGAAAGAACGGGTGAGGTGGGCGAGGTTGAGCCCCATCATATGCCCATGCCAGTCGTCTTTCGATAATTTGGAAAGCTTCTTCAAGGTTGCACCCTTTCAGAGAGAAGCGATTCGAGGCCATGCGCTGTTCAGCGGCGGGATCGAGGATCTTTTTGAATCGCTCATCCCAGTTTTCCGGTCTAACAAAACCTACTGGGAGTATGTGCTCAGTTTCGTTCACAATATCCATGAAAAGAGTCCCCATTGCTCGGACCAATGGACCGCTTTCCAACGAATCCAGTTGGTCAAAACAAAGCACCATGGGACGATAGAATTCCAGCAAACCGCCAATGGTTTTCAAGATAGCTTTTGATCTTTGTTCCTGGGCCTCGATGCTCCAGTCTCCTTCGCTGAATTCAAGGTTAAGGGCTTGGCATTCCTTCTCGTCCGGTATAGTCCCGGAGAGGAAGGTTCCGACTGCTTCTCGTTTCGACTTATTCACGTACTGAAAGATCGCTTTCAAGACCTTCTTGGACATAGGGCTGTGAAAAGAAGGTCTCTGCCCAAGAAACTCATATGCATTCTGCAACAGGTCTTCCCACCTGGGAGCCTCCGCAAATGACAGAATTTTCAAGGGGGATTTCCTTATCGTCCGCAAATAGATTTTTCCCGGATCATCCGGATTTTCTTTAAGATAATGCTGGAATGCGACTGACACGACGTTTGATACAACGAGATCCAGTTGACTCACGTGACCCGGACCAGTGACCCACGGTGGGCGGGCCTCTAGATTGCTGGCAACCTGTTCCATAAGACTTGTGAAAGTCCTGTTATGATCTCTTAAGGGATGAACGTATACGAAAACGGCCTCGACATCGTGAGCTGAAATCAAGCGTTTTATTAAATGAGTTTTGCCGCCGCCGGCCATTCCAAGGACAAGAGCGGCCAGACTAGGGGTCTTGCCGAGCTGTCTTACCAATCCAAGTAGACCCTTGTACGCTTCGGAATTGACTGTTTCCACATCGGGCTCCTTGGATCTCCACGGGTTGCCTACGGCGACGTCTGCAAACGGATTGAAAGGCGGCAGAGGCGGTGGAGCATCCATTGTTCACCTCCATTTCATCCTGACCAGGAGAGTATCACCCCTCACGAGACAGTCCTCTTTCTGGTCTTCTGTCACGTCTCGCGGGTCACTTGGGAAAAGCTCAATTACGGGGTCGGGTCGTTCATTAAGATTTCTCAGCAACTGGTCAAAGGCAGGCCGGGGCGCCTGCAAGTCTCGCCTGACCCTATAAATAGGCACAAACCCTCCGATGTATTCGGGCGCCAATTTTTCATAAGCGGATTTTAGAGATTGTTCAGTCAGTCCCAGCGCTTGGTAACCAGTTGGGGTAAAAGCATGCGGAAACTCTGCGCGAGCGACCTCCACATGCCATACTCTGCAAGCTTTTTGCCTCCTGGACGGTGGCTCTATAAAAATTTGCCCGGCTTTCCAACGATCATAAACAAAAGCCTGAACGTCGGTGGCAGCGGCCTCCTCCTTCATGAGTTTTTGCTTCTTCGCCAGTCCACGGCGCCAGGCGGCTCCGCAATTCTTGGCAAGCTCTCCATAAGTGAGCCCTTGGCGCCTGGCGCGACTTCTTAAGGTCTCGAAAAACCTTTCAAACAATTCGTTCTCGTCGAGAGTCTTCTTTAGAGGTTGCCAGGACCTTTTTGTAGCGCTTCCGGGATTCCTTGGTTTTCTCTTTTCGGCCATAGAGCCCCCTCCCACTTTGAGAAAGGCGCCTTATGCATAAGATGCAGCGCCACGTTCCGCAGTTGACCAATTTTAAGAGGCTAAATCATTTCGAGGATACAAGCAATAGAGATCGAGAACCGAGGAAGAAGACCGTTGGCATAGTTGAGAGCGACCCAATTGAGGGTCGCTCTGGCTGGTATTGCTTAATGTCAAACCGTTGAAGATGCGTTAGTAGCCATAGTAACCGTCGGCGCAGACCCACTCGTCCAAGTCGGAATCCCATACCACTGAATCACAACTTGGCCCAACATAATATTGATTGTAGTTGTAGTAGGGATAGCCCCAGGTCCCGCCATAGAAACCACGACCGTAAAAGCCACGCCCACCGTGGAATGACCTGGCTGCGCCATGCCAAGAACCACCACGGCCATGTCTGTCACGAACAGTCAAGATCGGCGCCGTGAGACCCGAATTGCTCGCTAGTGGACCGAAAGCCGCTTGGCTTGATCCCACTTGCCCAGCGTACGTGCCTGCATATGTAACGTTAGGCAGGAATAACCCTGCGGCGACAACAGCGCTTACAGTTAATGCCAGCAATATTGTTTTCGATCTCATAATTTCTCCTCCCGTCCATGAGCCACACTCATGTCCTGGTACAAGAACCTCTAAACAATTGTAAAAAGACACAAGTAGATACAAAACGATTTTTATCAAGCTATGCATCTACTTGCGAAAGATTCTCATTTATCTACACATAAATTATAGACAATTATGCTCAGGTCAAGGTTGTCACGTCATTAGTAAGTGATTCGACCCAGTTATTAGCAATATGTCACAATCCTGGATGACTGGGGACATGCCTTGGAACGCTCCAATAGGAGGCGTGAATTTTTATCGAAGATGGTCGCGCCAGTCGGCGATCCTAGCGGAGGATTTTGAGCACTATTCTTAGAAGCAGGAGCCAAAATGTCGCCTGCTCGAATGCCAAAGCAAATATTCTTAAACTGCGGCAATCGAGAAATGAAACTACACGACCGCGGCATCTCGCGGAGGGCCCGCATCTCCGGGCGAACAAGAGTTGTTTGCGCCAGGAGCAAAACCACCTGCCTTCGCGATTTCTTCCCTTGCCGCCGTGAGAATTCCCTCAGCGGCCAGCAGGCCCTTGGGGCTGCCTTCCGCGGTAAATCGCCTGAAGTTTCGGGTGTAGAAATGAAGAGGGCCTAATAAACCAACGAGACAGGCAAAGGACATTTGTTTCCACGCCAGGAAGGCTTGTGGGTCAAAGCCGTTTTCCAGAATGGACCAACCGGAATTGATCAAATCATTAAGGAACTCCATGTACTAGACCTCCTTTTCAAGCTAACTTATTATTGACTACTCACCTCATCAAAAGTTCCAAGCCATTCGTGCCTTTCAAGCCGGAATCTAATAAATGAAGGGTCGAATGCCGTCGCCTCATGATGAAATCGCTTATGATTCATATCTCTACGTTCCGTGCTATGATTCAGCAATCATAGGAACTCCGGCCTGGAGGGAGCCGAAATGAGCGAACGAATCCTGAATAATCTTTGGCAGGTGGGCGGAGACGATCTGACCGATAGTGCGGATGCGGCGATCTATCTGATTCGATTTGGCGACAAAGCGGCGCTGGTCGATGCCGGATGCGGGTGGGGGCAGGCTCGATTAAAGAAAAATATCGCCGAATGTCTATCGCCAAATGCGCAGCTCGAATATCTTTTATTGACCCACTGCCACTTTGACCACACAGGCGGAGCAGCAGGCGTGAGAGATGAATTCGGCTGCCGCATCGTGGCTCACGAACTGGACGCTGTTTACCTTGAATCGGGCGACAATAGAGTTACAGCGGCCTCCTGGTACGGGGCGCGGCTTGAACCGTTCGCCATTGACATCAAATTGCAGGGCGCCAAATCTACACTCGAAATCGGCGCCGGCGAGATGACAGTCATTCATTGCCCAGGCCATTCTCCGGGATCGGTAGTGTATACGGCGAACGTGGAGGGTCAGCTTGTGCTCTTCGGGCAAGACGTCCACGGTCCGATACATCCTGCATTATTATCTGATGAAGACCAGTATCAGGAGTCTTTGGACATGCTTCTGAGCTTGGACGCGGACCTTCTTCTGGAAGGGCATTTCGGCGTCTTCAGGACAAAAAAAGATGTGAGGGAATTCATTCGGTCATTTATGAGATAGTGTAGACGGCAAGCCAAATAGTCTTACATATCCGGTCACACGAAAGCGAGCGATGCGCAGGTAGCGGACAAAACTGAAGAAGCTTCTTATTACATCCGCATACTTATGATCGGCGCATAGCGCTGCTCACTTTTGCGTTTCAACTACGCTAAGGCCCAAAAGGGGCTATTGAAGTCAGCCAAGCAATTAATTGCCGGGAAATCATCTCCTCCCGACATTCGGTCCAAACGTGCCCACTGAGGCCGCGTTTCCGCCAAAAGCGCCGGATGTTGCGGCGCCAAACGTGCCCGGACTCAGAGCGCCGAAAGCGCTCCCTGACGGAGTCGGTGTAGTCGATCCAAAAGTGCCTGGTCCAGGCGTTCCCGGACTTGATAACACGGTTGTTCCGGGAGTGACGGCGCTTGTTTCCCCACTTGGGCCGACAACGATTGAGGTCGTGCCTGGAGGCGCAACGGTAATGGGGTTTCCGGGATTAGTGACAACGGTCTGCCCGCTCGCGAAAACTCCAATGGATTGCGTGCCTGGAATGGCGCTGCTCGCAGATGCGATGGTAGCGGTTGTTCCAGGAAAAACTCCACCCGGGACCGTGCCGCCGGTTTGACCGGTTCCGGATGTTCCCGGAGTAACGGCGTTTGTTTGGCCGGATTGTCCCACAACGATTGAGGTGGTACCCGGAGACGCTACAGAGAAGGAGTTTCCGGGATTAGTCACAATGGTCTGCCCGCTCGCGAAAACTCCGATGGATTGCGTGCCGGGTATAGGAGTGAGAGGGCTACCGGTGGTAGTCCCCGGGACCGTGCCGCCGGTTTGACCGGTTCCGGATGTTCCCGGAGTAACGGCTTGTGTTTGACCGGATTGCCCCACAACGATTGAGGTGGTACCCGGAGACGCTACAGAGAAGGAATTTCCGGGATTAGTGACAATGGTCTGCCCGCTCCCGAAGGCTCCAATGGATTGCGTGCCGGGAATAGGAGTGAGCGGACTGTTT